>Ga0187786_10000009_pt1 | contig 76592 bp, 72 predicted proteins | sample 0815_BV2_10_20_M_FD_132449 | JGI IMG/M metagenome (GOLD analysis project Ga0187786, IMG submission 132449) | Tropical peat soil microbial communities from peatlands in Department of Meta, Colombia - 0815_BV2_10_20_MG | ecosystem: Environmental > Terrestrial > Soil > Wetlands > Peat | place...
CGCCAATACTTTCGTGATCGCTGCCGTCAATGTCGTCTTGCCATGGTCTACATGCCCAATTGTTCCCACGTTTACATGCGGCTTCGTCCTCTCAAACTTTGCCTTGGCCATATCTCCTCCTTAGTACCTTCCGTTAAAACTTTATTACTTTAAGCTATTCGCCTTTTATCTTAGCAACAATGCCTTCCATGATGTTCTTCGGAACTTCTTCATAATGGGAAAACTGCATCGTATAAGTTGCCCGCCCCTGGGTCTTAGACCGGAGATCAGTGGCATATCCGAACATCTCGGACAGAGGCACGGTGGCCTTTATCACCTGTGTCTTGCCCCTCTTCTCCATGGACTGTATCTTACCGCGACGAGAATTCAGATCGCCTATTACATCGCCCATATACTCTTCAGGGGTAACGTCTTCGACATTCATCACCGGCTCAAGCAGGGCAAGCTGTGCCTTCTTTGCACCCTCCTTGAATGCCATGGATCCGGCAATTTTGAAGGCCATTTCGGAGGAATCAACCTCGTGATATGATCCGTCGATCAGGGTAACTTTTACGTCCATGACAGGATAACCGGCAAGTACGCCGCCGTCCATCGCTTCCTTTACGCCTTTTTCAACTGCGGGCACGTACTCCTTCGGAATCGAGCCTCCAACTATCTTGTTGACAAACTCAAAACCCTTGCCTCTTTCGAGGGGCTCCATTTCGATCACGACATGTCCGTACTGGCCGCGACCGCCCGATTGCCTTACGAATTTGCCCTCTATCTTTACGTGATTCTTTATCGCTTCTTTATATGCTACTTGCGGCTTGCCCACATTAGCGCCAACCTTGAACTCCCTCATCAGGCGATCAGTGATGATTTCAAGATGAAGTTCACCCATTCCGGAAATAATAGTCTGTCCAGTCTCCTCGTTGAAAGAGACCCTGAAGGAAGGATCTTCCTGCGCAAGCTTTGAGAGTGATATGGATAGCCTCTCCTGATCCGCCTTTGTTTTCGGCTCTATGGCTACAGAGATTACCGGCTCAGGGAATTCCATAAGTTCGAGAATAATTGGATTGCCTTCGTCGCAGAGAGTATCGCCGGTAAGCGTCTGCTTAAGGCCGACAATGGCAGCGATATCTCCAGCCCTTACCTCTTTGATCTCCTCACGCTTGTTGGCATGCATCTGCAGAAGACGGCCAACCCTTTCCTTTATATCTTTCGTGGAATTATAAACGTAAGAACCCGAAGGCAATACACCCGAATAAACTCTGGCGAACACCAGCTGCCCGACATATGGGTCTGTCATTATCTTAAATGCAAGAGCAGAGAACGGCTCCTCATCCGCAGCACTCCTTTGAACATCAGAACCATCTGAAGGCTTGCTGCCTATCACAGGCGGGATGTCAAGGGGCGAAGGCAAGTAGTCAACAACCGCATCAAGAAGCATCTGCACACCTTTGTTCTTGAACGCTGAACCGCAAATAACAGGATTGATCGTCATCGCGATCGTCCCCTTGCGCAAAGCCCTTTTTATATCATCAACCGCAATCTCTTCTCCTGCGAGATATTTCTCCATTATCGAATCATCGACATCGGCTATGGCCTCAATCATCTTGTCCCTGTATTCCTTGGCCTGAGCTTCATATTCTGCAGGGATATCGGCTTCCACGAATTTCGCGCCCAGGGTTTCGTCATCGAAGAAAAAGGCCTTCATCCTTACCAGATCGATAGGACCCCTGAATTTTTCTTCCTTACCTATGGGGATCTGAATAGGAACGGGACGCGCACCGAGCTTCTCGACCATCGAATCGACCGCCATGAAAAAGTCAGCGCCTACCCTGTCCATCTTATTAAGGAAGGCTATCCTGGGAACACCATACTTGTTGGCCTGTCTCCAGACCGTTTCGGACTGCGGCTCGACGCCGGCTACAGAATCGAATACGGCAACCGCGCCGTCAAGAACGCGCAGCGAGCGCTCGACCTCGATCGTGAAATCGACGTGGCCGGGCGTGTCTATTATATTTACGCGATGATTGTTCCATGAACACGTTGTCGCAGCTGAGGTGATCGTTATTCCGCGTTCCTGCTCCTGAGGCATCCAGTCCATGACAGCCGTGCCATCGTGGACTTCTCCGATCTTGTATGTAACTCCTGTATAATAGAGAACGCGTTCAGTGGTTGTTGTTTTGCCGGCATCGATGTGGGCCATGATGCCAATATTTCTCGTCTTTTCTAAAGGGAATCTCGACATTAGATATAAACCTTCTTACCACCGATAATGCGCAAAGGCCCTGTTGGCTTCGGCCATTTTATGAGTGTCTTCTTTCTTCTTAATCGATGCACCCGTGTTATTGTATGCATCTAGCAGTTCGCCTGCAATCCTCTCGCGCATGGTTTTTTCTTTGCGATCCCTAGCATATTTGACGATCCATCTCAGTGCGAGGGCTATTTTTCTGGCGGGCTTGACCTCTACAGGCACCTGATAGGTTGCACCGCCAACCCTTCTCGGTTTCACTTCTACGAGAGGCTTTACGTTTTCCACAGCGGCCTTATAGACCTTTAGCGCGTCTATGCCTGTCTTCTCCGCCATTATATCGAAGGCGCCGTAACAAATGCGCTCGGCAGTGGATTTCTTGCCTTCCTTTAGCAGCACGCTGACCATTCTGGTTACCAGCTTACTGTTGTATTTGGGATCTGGTAGGACATCTCTTTTTTCAGATTCTCTTCTTCTTGCCATTTTAATATGCTCCGACTATATCTATTTAGGACGCTTAGCGCCGTATTTAGAGCGACCCTGCTTGCGGTTACCCACACCTGCACAGTCTAGCGCACCCCTGAGTATGTGATACCTCACGCCTGGAAGGTCCTTGACCCTTCCGCCCCTGATTAACACGATCGAATGCTCCTGGAGATTGTGACCTACACCGGGTATGTACGCGGTGACCTCCATACTATTAGTAAGCCTGACTCTAGCAACCTTTCTCAAAGCAGAGTTGGGCTTTTTGGGAGTTGTAGTATAAACCCTGACACATACACCCCGCTTTTGAGGACAGCTCTTAAGCGCCGGACTTTTCGTTTTTCTCTCGAGCTGCTTGCGCCCGTTTTTGACCAGTTGTGCGATAGTAGGCACATTTCCTCCAGTTATCATTAAGTCTCTACAATTATTATCCCAGTTTTACCGGGAAAACCTGTTAAGCTTACCAGAAAAAGATTATTTTGTCAAGCCTTTCAGTCTCCTTTTCCTGATAGCCAACTACCAAAAGAAAGAGAAAAAATATAACATTTTCTTAACAAAAAAATAAAGTGGCATTTTTCTTCTCATCGAAGTATGTTTATAATATTTCTGTTGGAGGGCTTTATGGCGCTGAAAAGATATTTTCTATTATTTATTACAATCATATTTGCATCAGCCGCAGCAGAGGCGGAGACGCATGGAGGAAGCATGACTAAAGACATCCACTGGCTGGGACATGATACTTTCAAAATTTCAGGAGCGACTGTAATTTATACAGATCCATTTAGACTTAAATCGCCGGATAAGGCTGACCTCATCCTTATTACCCACGAGCATTATGACCATTGCTCTCCTGACGATGTACAGAAGCTGCTTAAAGCCGACACTGTTATCCTAGCCACGTCTGATTGCGCGAAGAAACTGACAGGCAAGGTAAGGATCGTCAAACCAGGTGACAAGCTTGTAGTCTCTGGCGTTGAGATTGAGGTGGTTCCAGCCTATAACACGAACAAACAATTTCACACAAAAGATCGTGGATGGGCTGGTTATATTTTTACAACAGGAGGTAAGAGAATCTATCTTGCTGGCGACACCGACGTTATACCTGAAATGAAAGCCTTCAAAAATATCGATATAGCGCTGCTGCCTGTTTCCGGAACATATGTCATGACTGCAGACGAAGCTGCTGAAGCAGCTCTGATAATTAGGCCAAAAATAGCGATACCTATGCACTATGGTGCTATTGTCGGATCTCAAAAAGATGCTGATATTTTTGCGCAAAAGCTCAAAGGCAAAGTAGATGTCACTATTTTGACGCATGAGTAATGATCGTTCTGGAGATTGATTGGCCAAAAAGAAAGTAAGAAAAGAAGATATTGTGCAGCTTCTAAAGGAAAGCGGGGGGTTCCTTTCCGGATCCGGCATAGCCTCCACCTTGGGAGTTACGAGAGCTGCCGTATGGAAAACCATTGTACAGCTTCGCAAGGGAGGATATCTAATCGACTCATTTCCGGCTAAAGGTTACTGTCTGCTAAAGTCACCGGATTTCTGCATTCAGGAATTAAGAAGAACTGTTCCATCAGGCAATATAATAGGTAGAGAAATATTTTTCTTCGAATCAACCACATCAACAAATGCATTAGGTATGGAATTGGCCTCCAATGGTTGTCAAGAAGGAACGGTTGTTATGGCTGATACCCAAACAGGTGGAAAAGGCCGACTTGGACGCTGTTGGATGTCGCCACCTGGAAAAAACATATACATGAGCATCGTCTTAAGACCTTCTTTCTCACCGCGGGATGCTACATCGCTAACCCTTATGTCTGCTGTCTCTTGCGTATCAGCAATCAGACGAGTCACGTCAGTGCCCGCTACCATAAAATGGCCTAATGATATAATGGTCAAGCAGTTAAAGCTGGGAGGCATTCTTACTGAAATCAAGGCGGATATTGACAGCATAGCGTATGCTGTTGTTGGGATTGGCATCAATGTAAATCTTTCGCCTTCAGAAATACCCGATGATATTCGCTTAATCGCCACATCTGTTATGGACCAGTCCGGCGGATTGACATCACGAACGGAACTCGCGGCGGCTATATTGGAGGAAATCGACAAGTGGTACAGCCGGTTAGTTGCCAAGGGGAAACAAGCCATAATTGATGAGTGGATTTCCTTCTCCTCTACCATCGGAGAGCGCGTTATAGTTTCAACAGGCAGCACAATTCTTGAAGGTCTTGCTGAAACTGTCGACGATGACGGTCTGCTTATTTTAAAACTGGATGACGGCCGCTATAGTAAAATAAGCGCTGGAGATGTGAAATTTGCTAGAACAAAAGGTGCAGAATGAAGGCAAAGGCCTTACTGGCTATCGATATAGGCAATTCTACTATTGGGTTCGGGCTTTATCCAGATGCTACCGCAAATAAAATATTGGCCATCGAAAAACTACAGCTGACCAGGATAACATCGTCTGCATTTACAGAGCACTTCATATCCGACTTTCTATTGAAACATTGCCGAATCCCAAAGCCGGCCACGCGATATATAAGCGTCGCCATTTCATCCGTAGCCCCCAAATTCAACAACGCGGTAAGCAAGGCTGTACAGAGATTTTGCGCCGCGCCTTTAATAATCACTCCTTCGACGGAGACCGGCTTATCGCTGGATGTCAAACATCCTGAAAAGCTTGGCACGGACAGGATAGCTAATGCTCTGGCTGGTTATACTCAAGTTAGGAAGCCTGTTGCAGTCGTAGATCTTGGAACAGCTACGACCATTACAGTAGTAGGTAGGGGCGCCAGACTTTTGGGGGGAGCGATAATGCCTGGGATTCAGACAATGATTGGATCGCTGGCTTGTAAGACGTCCCTGTTGCCACTTGTAGCGCCTGCAAAACCGCGGTCAGCATTGGGTAAGGACACGTCATCGGCCATTATATCCGGCACTGTCAACGGCACCGCTGCAGCAATCATATACATTCAAAGCAGGATTGAAAAGGAAATTGACACAAAGCTTGCCTTGATTCTGACAGGTGGACATGCCGCCCTGTTATCACCACTGCTAAGCAAAAAACATCTGTTGATTCCAAGTCTCATTTTTGAAGGGATTCGGTTGATACATAGCAAACAAAACTGACATTTAATTGTGTATACTTATCTCATGCATATAAAAGCATGAAACATTAAACAGGAGGGCTTTCAATGATTATTAAGAACATCTTGTTCCCAACCGATTTTTCCGAAGGCGCTGCGCACGCATTATCTTATGCTGTAGACCTTGCAAAGACTTACAAGGCTAAGCTATATATAGCGCATGTTATCCAGGACATCGATGTTTCATCAAATCTCCATATTCCGCATCAGTCAGTAGATGTTCTGTTTAATGAATTTTCAACAAGCGCAAAAAAAGGCCTTGACAAGCTCTGCGTTTCAGTGCAGGAGGAATGCAAGGGAATTGAAACCTTTACTCTCCGAGGCATACCTTACGAAGAAATACTGAAATTTGCTCCATCTAAGAACATCGATCTGATAGTAATGGCAACTCACGGGCGAAAGGGTCTTGACAGGGTTCTTTTCGGCAGCACAGCAGAGCGGGTAGTCAGAAATTCGTCTTGTCCGGTATTGACAATAAGAATGCCGTAGCCAGCAAACGAAGAATCTGCGATCAGCTGTCTTCTAATTATGCTTAAACCCGCCGTTCTCATAGTCGGCGGTGGTCCGGCCGGTGCCACCGCCGCCAGGTTTCTGGCTGACGAAGGTGTTGAGACTGTATTAGTTGAACGGAACTTCGGCTATGTCAAACCATGTGGTGGTGGCATTCCATCCGGCGCCATTAAAGAATTTTCCCTGCCTGAGAATATTATAAAAAAACGTATTGAAAAATTACTGATAGTATCACCTGAAAATAGAAGGATCGAAATCGCTCTTAAAGATGGTTTCATCTGCATTACAGAACGAGGCGCTTTTGACGCGTGTCTAAGGGAAATGGCACAAGACCGGGGCGCTTTGCTTATAGAAGGAGAGTTCACCAGTTTCAAGGCAACAGGCAGCGCCTTCATATCAACTATCAAGAGAAAGGAAGACGGCACGCTTATTCAGGTTCAATCGAATTATATCCTTGCGGCTGATGGGATAACATCTAGTGTTGCTCGAAAAAGCGGTCAGCTGACGTTATCCCGCCTTTATACAATCAGCTCTCGAATTAAAGCTTTTAATGGAGACTATTGCGAGTTCTGGTTTGGAACTTCTCATGCATCTAGTTTTTATTCGTGGGTTTTTCCAACTGCAGGCAACGCTTCAATCGGCACTGGAGGCCGAACTGCTCAGGAATGTCCCGCATTGCTGCAACAATTTTTAAAGAGGCGCTTCGGATGCGATGCCGAAGAAATGCAGCTACAAAATGCTTTCAGCAGATATCGCATATTTCCAATTCCTGCATGGCGTAAGAGTTCATTTGCATCAGGAAAAATAATGTTTCTCGGAGATGCGGCTGCAATGGTGATGCCGGTTACATATGAAGGCATATATTATGCTATGAAATCAGGACAGTTTGCAGCCGCTGCTGTGCTGGAAAATAAACCTAATAACTACAAGCGGCTCTGGGAAGCCAGATTCGGTAAAAGGTTTCAGCTTATGAACCATTTGAAGGACCATTTTTTCAGAGATGACAGAAGCATTGAGAAATGGGTAGCAGTGCACAGTTCACAGGCAGTCCAGGATATTGCCATGAAATTATGGCTGCAGAAAGAGCCAGGCAACTTTCAATTATTATCATATCTTAAAGCCTTCAGTAGCCTGGTAGTTTCATAATGTATAGGATGCATATTTACGAAGACATGGCCGATTGCGTTAAAATATAAACATCTTGAAGCGTTATATTGTTTTTTCCATCATCCTGCACGTTGTCATCATAAGCATCGCCCTTTTCCTAATACCTCAAAAGAAAGAGAAGGAGCTGAAGCCGTTCATAGCGCGGATTGTCACGCCGGAGGATACATCTAAAGACATCAATCCGATTGAACGAAAGCCTACTGTGCAGGATAAAGCCAAGCAGAGCAGACCGAAGCCACCGAGCAAGATTTTGACTAAAGAAAAGAATACTCCTAAAATGCTTTCAGCTGTTCCGTCTAGTCGGACAGCAAAGAAGTCTGCTATTGGACCACGCGCTTTAACTCGCGTATTACCGCCTAAAGGGGGGCAACCCAAGCATTTGCCCGATACAGGGGGCGATAAAGGTTTTACAAATACAAATAGCGCAGACAGGCCCGATCAGTCCAAAACACCGGGACTGAAACAGGCTCCTATGCGCAATAAGCTCTTCGACCGTGATATAATCGCCAAACTGGCACGAAAAGACCAGGAAGGCACCAAAGAAGGTAGCTCAATCACTTTCGATACCAGGGAATTCAAGTATTATGGCTATATGCAGCGCCTGAGAGAGAAGATACAGAATGCCTGGAAATATCCACCAGGTGCCGCAGAAAAAGGCATTTATGGCGACCTTTATATAGAATTCACTATCAAAAAGAACGGTAGACTCGGTGCCGTACAATTAGTGAGAACATCGGGCTACAAAGACCTGGATGAGTATGCAATCAAGGCTTTGAAGGATGCAGACCCATATTGGCCTCTTCCGGATGACATTAAAGAGCAAAGCCTTACGATAACAGGCCACTTTATATATTCTCTTTATGGGCAGTATATAAGATAGCGATTGCAATACATACCTGATTGCATGAAATTAAAAGAAAACAAAAGATTATTTCTGAGAACCGGCGACAGAGTCAAACATCTTAATTACTTTTCATGGGGGACCGGAGAGGTGGTCGAAGAGAAGCACTCCGATCTTCCTGGAGGTGCGTGCTTTGTCAGGATTCTTTTTCAGGATGGCTGCGAACGGTCGTTTATCAATGATCTCAGCAATCATTCATGTTGTTATTATGCGGGGATACGGCTGCTGAATGAATGCTAGTGCCTGAGGTCTAAATAAGAGAGGGGATGGAGTGCTGGCACTTCATCCCCTCTTGCAATTAAAGTCTTTCTTACTGTGCTATTCTCGGGGTAACAAAAATCAGCAATTCGGTCGAATGCTTCTCAACCGTGTTCTTCTTAAACAGCCAGCCCAGCACGGGCACCTTACCAAGACCTGGTACTTCGCTGTCATCAGTTGTCTCATTACTGGTATAGATTCCACCCATGACAATTGTTTCACCATCATTCAACATCACTTGTGTCAGTGCTTGCTTAATGTCAATGGCCGGGTTACCAAATATGTCCTTATTGGTGAAATCCGGCTGATCCTTATTAACTTCAACTCTCAACTGGATTGAATTGTCGGGAGCAATCTGTGGAGTAACGGTTAATTTCAGGTTGGCATCGATATAAACCGTAGTAAAAGTAGTGCTGCCTCCACCCGACCCGCTCTGCGGTGTTGTCACAGGAATTTTCTTACCTTGCTTTATAACCGCCGACCTATTATCAAGAGTCAAGATTTTAGGACTGGATACAATTCTCGCCTGGCCGGTATCCTGAATTGCAGAAAGCCGCAGATCAAGACCAAAAGTTTGAGCTCTATTGAGGAAACCAAACGTCACCGCGCTTGTCGGATTAATTATAGTTGATGTCGTAGCAGGCAGATTAATAGCGCCCGGTATATTTATGGTTCCCACTTTAGACAAATCCGTCTTATTTATAACGTCTAGACCTCCACCCGGCACATTGCTGACTGCGGCACCAGAACTACCCCCAGCCATTGCTATTGAATGAGGCAGCGTCGCGTGTGAGAACGCAGTCAACCCCCAATCCACTCCAAGGCTCTTGACATAATCATTGTTCATCTCAACAATTCTTGCTTCAATAAGAACCTGACGCGTCGGCTTATCGAGAACGTTGAGGAGTTTTTGAACCTCTTCAATACTCGAAGCAATGTCTTTAACGATTATTGTGCGCGTGCGGGAATCAACACTTATGGTTCCACGCGGGGATAATATTTTGCCTTTTTCTATCAAGTCCTTAATGCCAGGGATTTTCCTGTCTTGCTTAGTGATTTCATCATGCTCAACAATATCATCGACGCTGGCATAGTTGACAGTAAATATTCTTGTCTCTATATCCTCAGCCTTACCAAACAGCTCCTTATTTTCTGCAACAGCCTTTTTCTCTTCCTGAAACGCCTTTACCGTAGCTACTCTAATAATATTGCCTTCAACGACCTTCTCCAGGTTAAACGTCTTCAAAATAATATCCAACGCCTGATTCCAAGGCACGTTCATAAGCTTCATGGTTATCTTACCCTTCACATCAGGATGCACAACCATGTTGTAACCGCCGACGTCTCCTAATAGCCTAAGAATTGGCACTATATCAGCATCCTGAAAGTCAAGAGAAATGACCTTGCTGCCGTTAGCTATTTTTTCTTTCGGAGGAGCAACGCGCACTTCCGGAGCACTCTTCTTCTTGCCTTTCTTTGCCTTAGCTATAACGTCAATCACAACCTCATCATCAAGAACATATACTTCAGAGGTCATTTTGTCCGCCAAGACGATATCAAATTTCAACTTGTCAGCGCCGGTCCGGACTCTAAGATCCTTCATAACTGAGGGAAGTTTGGACGGCATGGAAGCTTTCATAGCAACGCCCGGAATTTCGACGCTGAGCGAGTTATCAACCTGATACACTACAGGTTCCAAAAGCTTTCCATCGGCTTTGATAATCAGTTCGTTCGTCTCTCCGTCCTTGTCGAATGCAACATCCGTAATTGCTTTTGCCAAAGTATCCTTCTTTGCAGCAGCCTGTTTGACAGCCTGTCCCGATGCCTCCGCATCAGCTGCTTTATCGAGACTGAGAACCAGCTCATCGCCTCTGACATCGCCACTAACTTCAGCTGGAGACTGCAGCAGAATAGTCAGCCGAGCAGTATAGTTAGGCACCTCTATCTGAGTAGGTACAATTTCTGATATGCTGGGCACAGTAGAAATTATTTTATTTTTGAACTGCCCGAGTGAAGCTCCAGATATATCCACAACAACCGTGAAAGGATCCGAAGGCTTTGAAATAGAATATTTGATAGGGCCGTCAATTTTAACCTTGATCGTGTTGTCCACAATAGAGATATCACGTACCACAGACGATCCTTGCTCAGCAGTACCAGCCGCCCACGCAGTCCCAATGGCTCCGCAAAATACAAACAGCAACAAGAAAGACAATATCGTATTCAAAGCACGATTCTGCATGCGTTTCCTTTCTTTTAAGTCTATCTCTGAAATAATGGAATTCATTCTTCTTCCTCCCCGCGGAGTCTTAATACGGTGTCTCGTGGACTCATAACACCAGTTGCGTCTCTCATACGCTCCCTAATAACTACCGTGTCTTTTGTTATTTTTGCTACAACGCCGCTGTGGCTGCCTACTTTGACTCCGTCATTCACGTTATATGACTTACCGTCCGGCAACGACACTACGGCAAAATACTTATTCTTTTCCCACAGGATCGCGATGATTTTCATTTCACTCACATCATATGATTCAAGAGGCGAAGATCCCTTTTCTCTCCCGGACTCACGTTTTGAGACTAACGGGGCAAATGGATCCCGCCTATCAAGTCCGGTATACTCATAAGCTCCGACTTTTTCAGGTACGGCTGCAACCGCCGGAGCCGGTGCTTGGGAAGCCGCACCTGCTTGATCAGCTGCATTTGCAATAGAGGCTGCATAAGTTATTGAAATGATGACAATGCATGCAAAACCCAAGATTGTTATCGCTGAGATATATGGAATTCTCCTCACTTCTTGCCCTCCTTCTCAGCCTTCTCTATTGCTTTTTTCTCGGCCTCCGAAATAGAAGAATATGTCACGGCAGAGAATGTAACGCTGAGGGCTGCTGCGCCCTTTCTCGACACCTTACCTGTGCTTTTCATAACAATTTTATCAAGATTGACTATCCTCTCAAGCTTGGTAATATTGCTGAAAAACTGACCGAACCGGTGATAGGTTCCCTTCATTTCGACACTCACAGGGATTTCATATACTTCTTTGCTAGCATGGACAGTCTTTGACGACGGACGCCAGAGCACAGTATCCAAACCGGACATAAACGCCAGTTGAGATACTTGCCTCAAAAGTCCTGATACCTCTTTTTCCTCTGGAAGCTGAGATTCAAGTGCAGCCAGCTTCTTCTTAAGCGCCTCATTTTCCCCTATTAGTGCGCTTAAACGGTCAGCTTGTTGCTGAGAACTCTGTAAATCTGCGCGTTGCTTCTCCACATCAGTTGAAATTTTGCTCTTTTCATCCAACGTGGGCAAGATGACAAACGTAACGCTCAGAACTATTATCAGTAGCGCAGGCAGAACAAGCAATAAATTTTTCTTTGACGGACTCAGGCTTTCTAAGCTTTCCACGTTCATATTTTCACCTTGAAGTTTAGCTTGAAATTATAGACGTCCGTCTTCTCAACGGTCCCTTGCTTTGTCTCCTCAAGATATACGTCGGAATATGCCGGGGATTTCTTTAGATTGTCAACAAAGGAAACTACGTCCATATTTGTGTATCCAACTCCTTCAATAATAGCCTGAGGGTTGTTGAAAGTAACGCTTGAAAGCCATATTCCATCAGGCAGCAATTTGCTTATATCATCCAGTAATTTAACAGGCGCAGACTGGTTCTTCTTCAGCGTCTCGATTAAATTAGACTTTAGTTGAATTGCCTTATTCAGCGCCTCAAACTTCTTAACCTCATCAATCTTCTTCTTGTATTCGGCAATTTTAACTTGATTGGCAGCATATTCACTCTTGAGATTAGAAACCTGCATTTTCAGGAAAACAATAGTAAGCACGGCGAGGAGAAGTGCAGCACCGGAAACAATTCCAAGCAAAGTCAAGAATGGAAGAGATCTTCTTTCTTCGATCGCAAGAGGCAGGTCGCTTTTCTTTTGCTTCTTCAGTTTTCTTTCGGCCAGCAGATTGATTCTTATCATTGTCTGTCCCCCGACCGTCTCATAGCAAGACCAACAGCAACTGCAGTGATAGGCGCAATTTCACCCAATGACAAACTATCAGCCTTCTTGATATTCCTCAGGACATCAGCCACTTCAACAGATATCCCGAGTCTTTCGGACATAAGGGTTGAAAAACCTTTGATCAGAGCAGCCCCGCCGCTTAATATGATACTGTTTATGTCCTCATCGCCTATACTGCTTCTGAAATATTCGAACGACCGGTAAATCTCTGCATATATTTCGTCGGAGGCACCATTGATAATCTCACGCGCCGACTCCAGAGAAACGCCTTCAACCTTTTCGCCCAACTTAACGCTTTCAGCCGCTTCACGCGAGATGTTGAGGGTTCGCTCAAGCGCCTCAGTGTGATAGTTGCTGCCTATTGCAGTATCTCTCATAAACACCGGCAACCCCTTCCTGAGAATGTTGATATTGGTCTTGCTTGCCCCTATGTTAACCAGGGCCACATTCTTCTTATCGGAGATTCCATAATTTACTTCATAGACATTCCCGATAGCAAAGGAGTCGATATCGACAACAACCGGTGTAAGTCCCGCCTGATGGACAACATCAACATAATCACCCATAACGGTCTTCTTTACCGCAACCAGCATTACATCCATCATGCCTTGGTCTTCTGCATCAGAGCCGAGGATTTCAAAATCAATATTTACATCCTTGATATCAAATGGAATGTATTGCTCAGCTTCATATTTGATATTTAGACTAAGTTCTTCTTCGGTTATCAGGGGGACTTTTATGACCTTTGTTATTACAGCAGAATGACCGGAAAGCCCTAAAACTGCTTCGGCCTTCTTGATCCCAGCCTGGCTCATCAATGCCTTGAGCGAATCGACAAGTTTTGCCTTGTTGAGCACTAGACCATCACCGATTATGTCGCGTTCTATCGGAAGCATGCTAAAAAGCGAAAGTTCGTAGCCATCTTTGCTCGTGTTAACCTGCGCTACTTTTAGATAACGCGACCCGATATCAATCCCTATGGTGCTCTTCTTTCCTATTAACATAATGCTATATTTAGCAGAAAAACTTCAGTTTGTCAAGCATTTTCTTTATTTCACGCCATCTTATAGTGGCGCGTTCACCTTTATATAGAGTTCTCTGAGTTGTTTCTGGTCCACTGCCGAAGGCGCTCCGCTCATTTGACAAACTGCCTTCTGTGTCTTCGGAAACGCTATGACATCCCGGATGGATGATGCTCCCACCATGAGCATAACCAATCGGTCGAGGCCCAGGGCGATGCCTCCATGAGGCGGTGCGCCATATTGCAATGCATCAAGCAGGAAGCCAAATTTCTTATATGCTTCCTCATCCCCTATTCCAAGCACTTGAAACATTCTCTTCTGTACTTCGCTTTTGTGAATACGCATACTTCCGCCGCCTATCTCATAACCGTTAAGCACAAGGTCGTATGCCTTTGCCGTTAATGAAGACAGAATATCTGATGGTGCTCCGGGCTGAAATGCTTCAACCGGCAGTTGCAACATTCTCTCTTCACTCTCGTACGACGGAGATGTAAAAGGATGGTGCATAGCCGAATACCTCTTCTCCTCTTCATCCCATTCAAAAAGCGGAAAATCGGTCACCCATGAGAAACTGTAGCCTGCACCGATAAGATTCAATCTCTTACCAAGATCAAGCCTCATCCTGCCGAGAACATTGTGTACAACAGATTCCTTATCGGCTACAAATAAAATTAAGTCTCCCTCACAGGCATCAGCTCTTGCAGCTATCTGTTGCAAGACATCATTCTGAAAAAACTTCGCAATTGGTGATTCGAAGCCTCCTTTCACTTTTATCCATGCAAGTCCCTTGGCGCCGTATGCCTTTGCATCCTCGGTGAGCATATCTATTTCCTTACGAGACAGGCTTGCCATGCCTTTACCGCAGATGGCCTTAACGCGGCCTCCCGAATCCAGTGCGTCCAAAAACACCTTAAAAGAGCTCAAGCGGGCCAAATCGCCCATATCGGCAATTTCCATCCCAAATCTCAGGTCAGGCTTGTCACTACCATATTTTTCCATAGCTTGTTTAAAGGATAGCACCTTGAAGGGCGTATATATGGTGACGTTGATCACATCATGAAATAGTTTCGCTATCATACCTTCAATAAGTGCCATGATCTCAGCGCTGTCCGTAAATGCCATTTCCAGATCCACCTGAGTGAATTCGGGCTGGCGGTCAGCCCTGAGATCCTCATCCCTGAAGCATTTCACAATTTGAAAATATCGCTCCATGCCCGCAACCATTAAAATCTGTTTGAATATTTGTGGTGACTGCGGCAGCGCATAAAAGAACCCCGGGTTAAGCCGGCTCGGAACAAGATAGTCCCTGGCGCCCTCTGGAGTCGATTTCGTCAGCATCGGTGTCTCTATTTCAAGAAAGCCGGCACTATCCAGAAAGTCCCTGACGGACTTGGTTGTCTTGTGCCGTATCACGAAATTATGCTGTAGCTCAGGCCTTCGCAAATCAAGATACCTGTGCTTTAGACGCAGCGCCTCTGAGGCGTCCGCAGCCTCCTCAATCATGAATGGCAGCACTGCAGACTCATTCAGCACCTGCAAGTTGCCGGCATAAAGCTCTACTTTGCCGGTTGCAATTTCATCATTAGCTGTGCCGTCAGGCCTAAGTCTTATTTCTCCATCAACAGAAATAACAAACTCACTCCTAAGATTGTGAGCAAGCTTATGCGACTCAGCAGAAACATCAGGGCTGAATACAATCTGGACAATACCGCTTCTGTCCCGCAGATCAATAAAGATCAGGCCGCCATGGTCCCTTCTCCTAAAAACCCAACCGCACAGCTTGAAACGGGAGCCGGCATGCGACTCCCTCAGTTCACCGCACCATATATCGCGATACATAAATCCTCCGTTCATACAAAATCATCACTTTTTTCCCCTCGATTCTCGATCATAATTATTATTGTCTGGAAATCTCTCTATGCAAATCCCTTAATTCCTTTTCTGTAAGAGGCCTGATTTCACCTGGTCTGAGGCCTCCAAGATTCACACCATTAATACTGACACGACGCAGTTTCAAAGCAGGATGGCCAACTGCCTCCACCATTCTACGCACTTGCCTTTTTCTGCCTTCAGTTATAGTTATTTCAATCCATGAATTTGTTTGGGATTTCTTGATAAAATAAACCTTTGCCGGCAAAGTTTTTCCATCCTCAAGGCTTATGCCTGCCCGCAATTTCCGGATTCCTTCATCCGAAATGGCACCGCGCACTTTAACGACATATGTCTTCGGTATTTTGCTTGATGGATGCATAATAGCATTTGCAAAATCTCCGTCGTTGGTGAGCAGCAAAAGACCTTCTGAATCATAGTCGAGCCGTCCTACCGGGAAGACCCTGGATCGTGTGCCTTTATAAAAATCTTTAACTGTCGGCCTTCCTTCCGGATCTGAAAGTGATGTAACAACACTCCTCGGCTTGTTCAGCATAAGATATAGCTTCGACTCACGCCTCTTGTAAAGCTTCCCATCGACCTTTATGTGATCCCTGGATGGGTCGGCCTTCATGCCAAGCTCAGCGGTCTTACCGTTGACCGATACGCGGCCGGCTGCAATGAGTTCTTCAGCGCCCCTTCGCGATGCAACGCCCATTTGCGCCAAGATTTTCTGTATTCGTTGCTCCACAGTCAGACAGATTTGACTAACGTATTTCTACATATGCCCTTTGTCTAAGACCCTTGATCCAGGCCTTATAATCTCGCTCGAATTTATCCGAGTAAAGCTTGTCCCGCATCGCCTGTTTTAGTTCAGCTGGACTCTTATAGGTCCGTTCGCTCTCAAGCTTGACAATATTGTAGCCGGCAGATGTATTGAACGGTGCGCTCACATCGCCTGGTTTCATCTTCTGAATGATTTCCAGAAACGGCTGGGACAGGTCAGATTTGCCTACAAATCCAAGGTCACCCCCTGCCTTTGCGCTGGGATCCTCGGAGTATTTCTTGGCAAGCTCATCAAAGCTTCCTCCAGCTTTAATCTTCTGGTAAATGTCGGCAACCTTGCCTTCGGCTTCCTTCGGGTTATCACTATTTTTTACCAGGATAAGACTTATTTTATAGCCTTCCTCTACGTCAGATAATTCAGGCTTGCCGGCCATATAAGCATTGAATTCTTCATCAGTGACAACGACCTTTGCACGCACATCGCGGTCGATAAGACGGTTGATCATGATTTGATCTGCAAGTTTCTTTTTGTACTCTTCAAGCGTGAATCCCTCTTTGGTGATTGCCTCTTTCATGGCATCATCAGTCATGCCGTATTTTTCCTTAATCGACGCCATTGTTTTGTTTATCTCATCATCCGTGGCTGTTATCCCGGCCTTTTTCGCTTCCTGCAGCAATAACCTCATATCTATTAATGTTTCCAGAAAGGCTCTTTCATTCTGTTCGAATATCTTATGCCGCTCGCGTTCGCTCATTGCCTTTACCTGCTGGCTCGCCTCGAATTCCATTGCCTTATAAAGCTCGCTCCACGTAATGACGTCAGAGTTCACCACCGCTACAACCTTATCGAGAAGGATGGCCCCTTCAACTGCAGAGCACAGGCCCACCGCAGCCGCCACAATAAAGATGTAAAAAAAACGCAACCATATGCTCATCGTAAATCCTCCCCCGTAGTCGATCATAGGTCTTTGTATGTTTGCCGTTTTCAATGTACTAGCAGATCCTCGGCAGCTGCTCGCCGGAAAGCATATCAATTATGCGCGTTCCGCCTATTGCCGTTTTCAGCAGCACCATGCCGTTTCTCTTGGGATCAGCCTCTCCCACCTCGCCTATTACTGCAGTGCCCGCACCCAGAGGATGCGTTCTCATCGAAGCCGCTAGCGCATCAGCCGTATCAGCAGGCGCTATAGCGATCAGTATGCCCTCATTAGCAATATAAAGGGGATCGAGGCCCAATATCTCGCACGCCCCTCTAACTCCGTCAGGAACGGGCAACAATGATTCCCCTATAATGATCGGCAGTCCGGATTCGAGTGCGATTTCTTTAAGCGTAGTAGCTACGCCGCCACGGGTAGGGTCTCTCATCATGCGAAGGTTCTTCTCAAATCCAAGCATCGTGCTGACAAGTCCGCAGAGAGCCGCAGTATCGCTCAGGACGGCCGGTTCAAAAGTCAGACCGTTTCTTTCGGACATGACAGCAACGCCGTGATTGCCGATCGAGCCGCTTATTATGATTTTATCGCCCGGCATAATCCTATCCGCGCCCAGATTGATACTTTCAGGCACGACTCCTACTCCGGCCGTAGTTATAAAGATGCCGTCTCCCTTGCCTTTATCTACAACCTTGGTGTCGCCTGCAACAATTTTGACGTTTGCCTTTATGGCGGCGTCAGCCATCGATACAACTATTTCTCGCAGCGAGTCCATCTGAAATCCCTCTTCAATCACGAAGCCGGCAGACAGATAGAGTGGTCTGGCTCCTACCATTGCGAGGTCGTTCACCGTCCCGTTTACAGCCAATTCTCCAATATTCCCTCCAGGGAAAAACAGCGGTGATACAACATACGAGTCTGTTGTAAATGCAAGCTTGCCGTTAATGAATTCACCGCTGTCTAATACAGCAGAATCCGCAAGCATTTTCATGTCAAAGCGGGGTGCAATATGATCTCGAATCAGTGAGTGCATCAATCTGCCGCCGCTACCATGCCCAAGCAAAATCTTGTCCATTATTCCACCATTGATACCTTTCCGCTTCTTGTCCAATCAGAAACAGATAAGGTTCACCTTCGATTTGGATTGACTCTCACCGGTTCAGAAAGAGAACTTTCGCTGAACGGTCCAAGAGCTGCAATACGATATGAAACGACTTCATGCAAAGGCACCTCATCGACAAAAGAAGGGATCTCAACATCCGCAACCGGTACAAACTCGCCACTTTCTGATTTGCGGTAGACCCGGTACCCTTTCAGCCATTTCTCGGAATTTTCTTTCCACGATATGTACACCTTGCCTTCTGCCCTTGCAAATCTCACGTCGGATGGTTGCACTGGCACGAATAGATGAGGGTCGACGATCAAGCATTTAGAGCTATCTCCTTCATTTGCCAGATTAGTCATGATAATAGAGCTGACTGAATAATATACAACTTGATTAACCGTCACACTATCCCTGAAAAAAGCGCTCTTTAGCGGCTCTGCATTAAGCCGAAGCCCGTTGCATTTTTCCCTATCCGTCCCCCGATAGATATTGTAGCTAACACCCCCATCAACTTTTCGCCATGTTATATCGATGGCATCATCAGTCAGTCGATACGTCAAATCCCCTGGCGGATCCGGCGGTCTTACCGGATCCACCTTCAGCTCCTGGGATGCATCGCTGATCATGTTTCTGAGACTGTATACGCGAATCCTGTAACGATACTCCTTACCAGAATCAAACTTTTCGTCATCATAATGAGTAATATCTGCTGGAACAAAGGCCAAATTATTAAATGGTGCATTTCCTTCGGCCCTTTCCACATAAAAGCCCTTGACCACAATTTTAGCCTGCTTAACATATGACCATGATATTGTTACTTTACCGTCCTTATGTATTGCAGTCATGCCGGATACTGGTGCCGGCTTTTCGAAAGACCTCATCGTGGGCCTGCCCTTCTGTCCGCAACCAGAAAGCATAATTGCAACAACTGTAAACAGCATCAGGGCACTTGCCAGGCAAACCTTTCTAGGAACGATCATCATATTCAGTCATGTCCTCAGCCGCTTCCTGAAACGGGCTATCTGCTCCTTAACCGTTACAAGCGCTGTTCCGCCATATGATTTTTTTGCGTTAACGGATGCCGTAGAATCAATCCAATTAAAAATGTCTTCCCTGATCAACGGCGAGTGCTGGCTGTATTCCTCGTATGTTAACTCCGCCAATGTTTTGCTGCGATCAATAGCGTATCTGACGATCTTTCCTGTAACTTCATGGGCTTTTCTGAAAGGCATTCCCTTCCTCACAAGATATTCCGCCACATCAGTAGCAGTAGAATATGCCGCACCCGCACTGCGCGCCATCTTATCCCCTTTGAACACGATCCCGTCAAGCATTTCCGTCAAGACAGAGAGTGTGGACTTGACAGTATCGCATGTGTCGAACAAAGGTTCTTTATCCTCTTGCATATCCCTGTTGTATGACAACGGAAGCCCCTTCATGATAACCAGAAGAGTCACAAGATTTCCGATCACTCTGCCAGCCTTCCCTCTCATAAGTTCCGCGACATCAGGATTCTTCTTCTGAGGCATTATGCTTGATCCTGTTGTAAAAGCATCGGAGATTTCAATAAAGGAAAATTCCTCCGACGACCAGAGCACCAGTTCTTCCGCCATCCTGGATATATGCATCATCAGAATAGACGAGCATGACAGAAATTCAATTACCGCGTCTCGATCCGAAACTGCATCGATACTATTTTCGGATATAGTGCCAAAGCCCAGTTGCTCAGCCACATAGGCCCTGTCAATCGGCAATGAAGTACCGGCAAGTGCACACGAGCCAAGCGGCAAAATGTTTATGCGCGGCATTGCATCAGATAATCTTTCGCGGTCACGCTCAAGCATTTGAGCATAGGCCATCAGATGATGAGACAACAGAACAGGCTGAGCTCTTTGCATATGTGTAAAGCCGGGTAGAATGATCCCCAGATGACGCTCGGCAACTTCCGCCAGCTTCGCCTCAAGGGTCATAAGCAGTTTCAAAATTTCATTCGTCTCGGATCTAAGGTAAAGCCTGACATCAAGAGCCACCTGATCATTGCGTGATCGCGCAGTATGAAGCTTGCCGCCGACGTCTCCGATCTTATCAGTGAGAGCAGCTTCTATGTTCATATGAATGTCCTCGAGCTCTTCTTTGAATATAAAACTTCCCCCTTCAATTTCGCGATAAATTTCCTTCAGGCCTTTTACGATAAGAGCACACTCTTTTTTCGTGATAATACCCTGCTTCGCAAGCATTCGCGCATGAGCAATGGAGCCTTCTATGTCAAACTTCCAGAGCCGCTTATCATACGATATGGATTCAGTGTACTTTTCGGCGCTCTTAGCCGTATTTTCAACAAACCGGCCAGCCCAGGGCTTTTTTGCCATCAATGTTCCTCTTCTTTATGTTTATCACGCTCGGCAACGAGCTTTTGCGTAAGATGAGCCGGCAGCTCTTCATAGTGCGAAAACTCCATTGAATAGAGCCCGCGCCCGGAAGTCATGCTCTGGAGCTGATTAGCATATACCAGCATTTCAGCCATTGGCACAAGCGCCATGATCTTCTGATTGCCGCCAGCCTGCGGCTCCACGCCTTGCACCTTGCCGCGTTTTGAGTTCAAGTCTCCAATCACAGCGCCCAACGTGTCATCAGGCACAACAACTTCGATCTTCATAACAGGCTCAAGCACAATAGGTTTAGCATCAACCACTGCCTTTTGAAGGGCCATCGACCCCGCAATTTTAAATGCCATTTCAGAAGAATCGACAGAATGATATGATCCATCATACAGCGTTACTTTCACATCGACCATCGGGTACCCGGCAATAAGGCCTTCTTTCAGTTTTTCGACTATGCCTTTTTCGACTGCAGGTCTATACTGCTGAGGGATTACGCCGCCGACGATCTTATCGACGAATTCAAAACCGCTGCCGCGCTGCAGCGGTTCAAATTCTATCCAGCAGTCGCCGAATTGACCGCGTCCTCCCGACTGTTTCTTGTATCGTCCCTGCGCTTTGGTTCTCGCCTTAATAGTCTCTCTATAAGCGATTTTGGGGGCCTTCATAAGGACTTCTACGCCGAATTTTCTCTTAAGCTTGTCCAGCGCAACTTCCAAGTGCACTTGTCCCATACCGGAGAGTATCATCTCCTTCGACTCTTCATCTCTTGTAAACCTCAGAGTCGGATCCTCCTCAAGGATTCTGTGCAGGCCCGTACTTACCTTCTCTTCATCGCCTTTGGTTTTAGGTGCAATGGCATAGGATATTATCGGTTCCGCAAACTTGACACCAGGCAGCACGATCTGGTGATGTTCTTCACAGAGAGTATCTCCGACATTGGTATCCTTAAGTTTAACTACAGCAGCAATTTCACCGGCATTAACAGCTGCGACTGGAACATGTTTCTTACCTATCAAATAAAAGACCTGTCCTATTCTTTCTTTACTTCCAGAGGTTGCATTGAGCACAGTAGAGTCAGCTTTCAATACACCAGAATATACCCGGAATATTGACAGTTTACCTGCAAACGGGTCAGCTATTGTTTTAAATACATATGCAGTAAGCGGATCTGTCGCAACAGGCTTACGGTCTGCCTCCTTGCCATCTTTGGGGGTGATGCCCCGAATCGGAGAAATCCTGCTCATTTCCTCAGGTGTCGGCAGACATAACAGCATCAGATCCATTAGCTGGGAAACGCCCACGTTCATAGTTGCAGAGCCGCAGGCTACAGGTATAAAACGCCTGGTAAGCGACGCTTCTTTAATACCCTTAATTATCTCTTCCGGTGTCAACTCGCCGCCTTCGAGATACTTCTCAAGCAACGAGTCATCAGCTTCCGCAACCTTTTCGACAAGCTTCTTCCTGTAATCTTCAACCGTTGTCTTCAGTTCATCAGGAATGGCAGTCTCATTAGGCTTTCCGTCCTTATATATATAAGCCTTCATGGTAATAAGATCGACTACTCCGCTAAAACTCTCTCCGGTGCCGATCGGAATAAACAATGGAATAGCTTCCTGATCAAAGGATTTCTCCAGTTCGCTTACAGCATTAAAGAAGTCGGCTGCCTCCTTGTCAAGCTTGTTGACGAAAACAATCCTAGGAACTTCGAACTCGCAGGCATATTTCCATATCTTTTCTGTCTCCGCTTTGACGCCTGAAATTGCGCTGACTATTACGACTGCTCCATCTGCAATGCGCAAGCAGCCTCTGGCATCTTCTATGAAGTTGATAAAACCAGGGGTGTCGATCAGATTGAGGCGGATATCTTTCCAGTCGCAATAGGCAACGGCGGAAGTTACACTGATTTTGCGGTCGATTTCTTCAGGCTCGTAATCCATAGTGGTATTGCCACCCTCAACCGTACCCGTACGGTCAATGGTGCCCGCGTTGGAAAGGATTGCTTCAGACAACGACGTCTTTCCAGCGCCACTGTGCGCAATGATGGCCACATTCCGGATATGCGCTGCATCAATCTTGGTCATAAACTACCCCCTCAATATATTTAAGCAGGCCGCTGAAAAAGTCCCGCTCCTACCTTTTGCTGATAATCTCCTCCACTACAGGTACAAGTTCCTTCTTCTTCTCAAACTTCCTAATCAATAGTTTTACGCATAAAAAAGACACAATCATTAAACTAAAACCGGATATTGCAGATAAAATATCAGGATCGCTTCCGGGAAGAAAGCCGCTTAGAACATCCTTCCCCAGTACGGCACCGATAACCAGGGAGATTGCAGGCACCCCGTAAACAAGAATCGTACCCTTCAAATAAGTGAAAGCCTTAAATGATATTTTAACCGTGTCTCCGACCTCGGCATGTACAGCGTTGAATGCCTCGATCTCTGCGCCGCTTTCAGAAACCTTGCAGACAGAACCAGCTGCGCATGCATCACATGCACTTTGCCTTTTCACTGAAACAAAGGCCTTTGCGCCATCCAATCTGCTTACAACTCCGGTTTCTTCCATCCGATCAGCCTTTCTCTTTCAGGAGTTTGTATTCAACGCTGTCCACAAGAGCCTGCCATGATGCTTCGATAATATTTTCAGAGACTCCAACAGTACCCCATCTTGCATCGCCGTCTCCGCTCTCAATCAGAACACGCACCTTTGCAGATGTGCCTTTTCCTGCAGCAAGCACTCTGACCTTGTAGTCATGCAACTTCATACGTTTAAGCTCCGGGTAAAATTTGTCCAGAGCCTTTCTAAGAGCATTGTCAAGCGCATTGACCGGGCCCAGTCCCGTGGCAGCCGTATGTTCCACGTTCCTGCCGACCTTAAGCATTATGGTGGCCTCACTCAAAGCGTCTTCTGTTTCCTTCCTTTTCTCAATGATTACCCTGAACCCGATCAGGTCAAAGAATCGGCGATGAAGCCCGAGGGCTTTCTTGAGAAGTAGTTCGAATGATGCTTCAGCCCCCTCAAACTGAAATCCCTGATGCTCAAGTTCTTTAAGCTCGTCTAATATCGTCTGAAGTTCCGGCGAATCCTGATTCAATTTGATATTGAATTCCTCCGCCTTTCTCAGAACGTTGCTTCGACCTGCAAGGTCTGATATCAATACACGCTGCGAATTGCCAACAAGTTCAGGCCTTATGTGTTCATAAGTCTCAGGCCTGCGCCGAATCGCGCTGACATGTACACCGCCCTTATGAGCAAATGCGCTGTCGCCTGCAAATGGCTGCCGTTTGAAATGTCGTATATTTGCGATTTCATTCACGAATCTGGATACATCCCTCAACCTAACCAATTGGCCATCATCGAGACAGCGATAACCCATCTTCAGCTGCAGGTTAGGGATGACAGATATAAGGTTCGTGTTGCCGCATCTCTCTCCAATGCCATTTATCGTTCCCTGCACTTGTGATGCACCGTTTTCCACAGCTGCAATGGAATTTGCAACAGCGCAATCAGCATCGTTATGGGCGTGAATGCTAAATGGCCTTCTGAGTCTTTTTGCTACCTCTCTGACAGCAGCTACTATCTCAAACGGCAAAGAGCCTCCGTTTGTATCGCACAGCACGAGGCAATCAGCGCCGCCTTTTTCGGCCGCAAGCAGGCACTTTATTGCATACTCAGGATTATCCTTATAACCATCGAAAAAGTGCTCAGCATCAAAAAAGACCTTGTCAGCATGTTTCTTCAGAAAAGAGATCGAATCCCGAATAATACCGAGATTAGCGTCGAGAGAAATCTTCAAAGCCTCTTTAACATGGAAGTCCCATGTTTTGCCAAATATAGCCATAGCCTTTGCCTTTGATTCGATAAGGGCATCTAGTCCGGGATCATCCTTTGCTTTATGCCTAGGGTTATGCGTGCTTCCGAAGGCAACCACGGTTGAGTTAGAAAGATGCAACCTTTTCACCTTCCTGAAATATTCAGCATCTCTTGGGTTTGACGCCGGCATTCCACCTTCAACATAATGAACGCCGAAATTATTCAACTTTTCGGTTATGCGAAGCTTATCTTCGACCGAAAACGCAATGCCTTCGGCCTGGGCACCGTCCCGCAGAGTCGTGTCATATATCTCAATCCTGCGCATCAATTCCTCACGGCTGCTTTTCGAGGCCAAAGTGCTCGTGAAGTACGCGCACTGCAAGCTCGGTGTATTTCGCCTCGATCAGGCACGAAACCTTTATTTCAGACGTACTGATAGCCATTATGTTAATACTGTGCCTTGAAAGGGTTTCGAACATTCTAGCTGCAACTCCAGAGTGCGTTCTCATTCCAACTCCAACTATTGAAATCTTTGCAAGATCGTCCCTGATAACTACCCCTTTGGCTCCCATTTCGTCAGCCAGCTTTTGAGTGATTTCGACCGCTTTCCTACTGTCGGTCTTTTGCACGGTAAATGAAATGTCTGCAGATCTGCCATCAACACTTACATTCTGGACTATAACGTCGACAACAATATTTGCCTTAGCTATAGAGTTGAAAATAGCAGCAGCGATACCAGGCTTATCAGGCACCTGAAGCACGGATATCTTTGCCTGGTTTTTATCATACGCTACTCCGGATACTACAACTCCTTCCATATCCCGATCCTCCTTGGTGACCAGCGTTCCCGGATTATTGTTGAAACTTGAACGAACCACAACCGGGACGTCGTATTTCATTGCAAACTCAACAGATCTGGTCTGGAGGACCTTAGCCCCGAGACTTGCCAGTTCAAGCATTTCCTCATATGAAATCTTCTCCAGTTTTCTGGCTTCCGGCACAATGTTAGGGTCAGTCGTGAATACTCCGTCCACATCAGTATAAATCTCGCACAAGTCAGCTTTCAGCGCTGCAGCCACAGCAACGGCTGAAAGATCGGAGCCGCCCCTGCCCAGTGTTGTAATTTCATCGTCCTCCGTTACCCCCTGAAAGCCCGCAATGACAACTGCTTTGCCTTCATTGAGAGCCTTGCTGACCTTGTCGGTATTAATCCTTTCGATCTTGGCTTTTGTAAAGATTGAGTCAGTAATAATGCCAGCCTGCCGTCCTGTCAAAGCAACGGAATCCTGACCCAAATCGGCAATAGCCATGGACGTGAGAGCTGTGGTTATCCTCTCGCCCGATGATAAAAGGAGATCCATTTCCCTGTCAGCCGGATTTGACGATACCTGCTGGGCAAAGCTGATAAGTTTGTCAGTCTCTCCTGACATGGCTGACACAATGACTACCACTTTGTTGCCCTGACTCGTAGTCGAGAGCACCCTCTCGGCAACTGCTTTTATCCGTTCAGTGCTGCCTACCGATGTGCCTCCGTATTTCTGAACGATAAGCATCTATATGAACGCCTCCTTAATGAGATAGTCCATTAGGGCATGCCCATTATCAACTGTCATTATGCCATCTCTAGATGCAATAGACTCATCATACGTTGCACCAACGTTATTCCTCTCAGTGCGGCTGTCGTAGATGATGAAAGGAACCGGTTCGCTTGTATGAGTCCTCTCTTTAATGGGAGTTGCATGGTCGGGCATGACAAGTAGCCGCACATCGCCATATTTTTTTATTGCATTTTCGAGTACCGGGCCTATGATAAGCGCGTCCAGATCCTCTACAGCCCTGATTTTATGCTCAAGGCTTCCTGCGTGTCCTGCCTCATCGGGCGCCTCAAGATGGATATAGACAAAATCCGTTTCTTGCAGCGCATTCACGGCATATTCAGCCTTGCCGGCATAGTTAGTATCAACCCATCCTGTCGCGCCTGGAACATTTATAATCCTCAGCCCGGCACAAACGCCCAGTCCTTTTGTAAGGTCGACAGCGGATATTAGCGACCCGGCAATGCCGTACTTTTCCTTATATGCAGGAACAGCTGGTTTCTTGCCCTGGCCCCATAGCCATATCGACGTTGCAGTCCCTTTGCCTTCGCTTCGTCTCCTTGCATTAACGGGATGGGCCGCGAGAATCTTCACAGATCGCAGCATCAGCTCTCTCAACAATTCGCTTCCTTCACCTCTCGGCAGATAATCAGCAACAGGCCGGTCGAGAATATCATGGGGGGGTGTGCATTCGGCTGCGACCTTACCATTCTTCCATACCATAAGATGGCGGTAGCTGACGCCCGGATAAAAATCAATCCCTTCACTCCTCAATTCAGCACTAATAGCAGCAAGCAATTCACGCCCTTCGTCAGTAGTTATATGACCGCTGCTGTGATCTTTCATAACTGCTGAGTGTCCATCTCCTTCAATCGTCACTAGATTGCAGCGGAAAGCGACATCGCTGTCTTCCAATGGAATTCCCATGCTTGCCGCTTCAAGGGGTGCCCGGCCAGTATAATATTTTGCGGGATCGTAACCCATGATGCTCAAATTAGCTACGTCTGAGCCGGGAGGCATTCCAACAGGGATAGTCCTCACCATTCCTATGACGCCCTTTACGGCAAGCCGGTCCATATTGGGAGTAACTGCCTTCTGAAGCACTGTCAAACCGTCTATTTCATCTATTGGCCTATCGGCCATGCCATCGCCTATTATTACTATATACTTCATAATTGTTATTCAATCACCTCTTCCGCATCATGTTTTATAGTAATAGGCACTTAACGCCATTCAGCATCGTCTGCTTCAATAAAAAAAACCTCTACCCCCTGGTTCTTTAGCGCCCCTATGCCCTTGTCGAGATTTTCCTGTTGACCGTCCAGCTCAAGGATCATCTCTCCGCCGGAATCAGTCACCCTGGCCCTCCGAATATTAGGCATAACATCATATGTTTTAGCCATGGCGAATATAATAGGTTCCTTAACGAGATGCTGCGGGAAGATTAATTTGACCTTTTTCTTCATGGTTATTCCTCCTCATGATTTAGGTCCAAAGCAATTTGTACTCCATCATCGCGCCAGCTCGTACAGTCCCCTCCAGCATGCCCGGAATCTACCAGTAAAATAGTAAAGTGTATTTTAAACAAAAGCGTTCATAAAATGAAAGCATACAACTTGTCATAAGTGGTTATATTACTGATGTTTTTACTTCAATGTTCTCGCCGAGACACACCTATGATCAGGCAATAGGCACTGCTTCATTATACTGACTCGCGTTATGACAAAGTGTTTGGCGCAAACTAAACTTACTGCATATGGATAACAATAGATGATTCTTTCATTCAACTGCCGTAGAACGCCGGAATATCATTTATAGTCGCAAGAAATCATAAATCAGGGGAAAAGCTCAATTGGAAAAGATGATTCTTTCTCATATCGACCATGTGCTGCAGCATGAGTATCGATTATCAATTGATTCCTTACGATTGGAATGCTGAGAATAGCCCTATTACTGTTCGCTCATGCTTTGAGCGAAACAATCTTAGGATTGTCGCCGCATACAAGACATTCTGAATTCCTGTTTATATTGAGGTATCGGAATTCGCCCTTCAATCCATCAAAAACAAGCAGCTTTTCTTTAAGCGTTTGCCCCTTGCCTAGTATCAGCTTGATAATTTCCAACGCCTGCAAAGATCCTATTACGCCAGGTATTGCACCAACGAGACCTGCACCCTGCATGGAAGCAATTACATCCGGCGGCGGCATATCCTCAAAGATGCATCTATAACAATGCCCTTCACCGGGGAGTATCGTAGTCAGTTGACCCTCGAAACCATTCACAGCGCCACTGACAAGACGTTTCTTCATAATCACGCAGGCATCATTAATTAGAAATCTGGTCTCAAAATTATCGGAACAATCCGCAACTATATCATAATCCTCAAACAGGCCAGTAATGTTGCCTCTATCAATCCTTTCCCTTATTGCATCAATTCTTATGCCCGGATTGAGGGCTATGAATGTTTTCCGAGCAGATAAGACTTTAGGCATGCCAATCTTATCAGTCGAGTGGGCGATCTGCCTCTGAAGGTTGCTGAGCTCCACAATGTCATCATCAACTACCGCTATATGTCCAACTCCAGCAGCAGCCAGGTAATAACCGACGGGTGAGCCAAGGCCTCCTGCGCCTACTATAATGACGCTTGCGCTCAACAGAAGTTGCTGTCCTTCGAGGCCTACTTCCGGCAGATTGATATGTCTGCTGTATCTATGTAGCTGATCACCGGAAAGAGGCATTACGCCTAATTTTTCCCCTCAACGCGGATATAAAGTGTCTTTTCAGGAACAACAGCAAGCGCATCAATCTCGGAAACAGCTCTCATTACATCTCTTTCGCGCGCAACATGCGTCAACACGACAAGCGGCACCGAGCCTGCCACATTCCGGCCTTTCTGTATAACAGACGCAATGCTTATGTTATAACTGCCAAGGATTCCAGCGATCTTGGAAAGAACGCCAGGTTGATCCAGAGCTGAAAATCTGAAGTAATACATGCTCTCGATCTCCTCCATCTTTTTGATCTTTTTGACCGAGGTCTTCTTACCAGCGCAATAAACGCCCGACATGCGTGCCGAACCTCCAGATCCTATGTTCTTGCCAATGTCAACGATATCTGACACCACCGCGCTGCCTGTAGGCATATCTCCTGCCCCGCGTCCGTAATAAAGCGTCGATCCAACGGCATCCCCCTCAATATATACTGCATTGAACACGCCGTCGATCTTTGATATCAGGTATTCATTTGGCACCATCGTAGGATGCACCCTCATCTCTATTTCACCATCATCGGCCTTTGCAATTGCAAGCAGCTTTATTTTATACCCAAACTCAGCGGCAAAATCGATATCACGCGCTGTAATCTTAGTGATGCCCTCTTTATATACTTCATCATATGAAAGAGGTATGCCGTAAGCAAGGCTGGATATGATCGTAAGCTTATGCGCCGTGTCAATGCCTTCAATGTCGAATGTGGGATCGGCCTCTGCATATCCGAGCCTCTGGGCTTCAGCAAGTGCAACCGAGAATTCGACTTTCTCTTCTGTCATCTTGGTCAATATGTAGTTGGATGTGCCGTTTATAATCCCGTAAATAGCGATCATCTTGTTGGCCACCAAACCCTCACGGATAACCTTGATAATCGGGATACCTCCTGCAACTGAAGCTTCGAATCCGACTTCAACTCCTCTTTCAGCTGCAGAAGCAAATATATCATTTCCTTCAATTGCAATAAGAGCTTTATTAGCCGTTACTACATGCTTCCCATTCCTTATAGCCTCAAGCATAAACTCCTTTGCCGGATGGATACCGCCGACGAGTTCCACAACAATGTCGATCTCCGGATCATGCAGCACCGAGTTGGCATCATTTGTAAGCATCCCCTGCGGCAGCTTTATGCCCCTGTCAGTTGCTATGTCTTTATCAGCGATACGCTTAAGTTTGATATTGCAACCAGTCCGCTCTTTTATGAGATCTCCATTTTCAAGAAGAATGCGCACTGTGCCGGATCCCACGATCCCATATCCAATAATACCGACCGAAATTTCTTTCTTTCCCATTACGTGTTCACTCCTTATGCGCCTCTGTTCAGTGCCTTCTTAATCCCTTTGGCAGCCTGTCTTATCCTATGTTCGTTTTCGACTAGGGCAAATCTTACATAATTATCTCCGCCTTCACCGAAGCCTACTCCCGGCGATACGGCAACCTTTGCCTCTTTAATCAGAAATTTTGCAAAATCAAGAGAACCCATTCCCTTAAATTGCTCCGGGATTTCAGCCCAAACAAACATGGTGGCCTTCGGCGGTTCGATCTTCCATCCTGCTTGGCTCAGGCTTTTGATGAGCGCATTTCTCCTGGACTGATAGATTTGACGCATTTCCTCGACACAATTCTGCGGCCCCCTTAGTGCTACGATGCTTGCGATCTGAATCGGCTGGAACATGCCGTAGTCAAGATAGCTTTTGATCTTAGTCAGTGCTCCGACAATTTCTCTATTACCGCAGCAGAAGCCGACTCTCCATCCTGCCATAGAATAGCTCTTTGTTAACGAGTAAAATTCAACTCCAACATCTTTTGCGCCAGGGACCTGAAGGAAACTAGGCGCCTCGTAATTATCAAATAGAAGATCAGCATATGCAAAGTCATGTATTACGACTATATTATTTTCTTTTGCAAAGTCCACAACTTTCCTGAAAAAGTCCAGCCCGTCAAGCACAGCAGTTGTTGGATTGTGCGGAAAGTTGATTATTAGTATTTTAGGTCTGGGCCATGTCTTCTTAAATGTTTTTTCCATCTCCGCAAAAAAATCCATGCCGGGACCTATCGGAATACTGGACACCTCACCGCCAGATATAATTACAGCATACGGATGTATAGGATATGCGGGAGTCGGCGACATCACAACATCTCCAGGCTGGACCATGGCAAGCGCAAGATGTGACAGTCCCTCTTTAGACCCAATCGTAACTACAGTCTCGGTTTCCGGATCGAGATCCACGTCAAAGCGGCGCTTATACCATTCTGTTATAGCTACTCTTAGCTGCGTAATACCCCTTGAGGCTGAATATCGATGGTTCTTTGGGTTTCTGGCGGCCTCGCACAGCTTATCGATCACATGCTTCGGCGCAGGCAGGTCCGGGTTGCCCATGCCCAGGTCTATAATGTCTTCACCCTGCCGCCTGGACTCCATCTTCAACTGATTGACGATTGCAAATACATAAGGCGGCAGCCTTTTGATCCTGTTAAATTCGTACATTCGATCCCCCTTAGGAGCGATCAGGAATCAAGGAAAAAATATTCCTGATTTCTTTAGCTTACGCATGCTGACATCGCATAATATGATAAAGTTCCTCAGCATTCATGGAACTCCTGACGAGCGGCCCCGATGCCACTCCCTCAAACCCCAGTCCAATGGCCTTTGCTTTCAATGCATCAAAAATCTCGGGAGTTATATATTTTACAACAGGGAGGTTCTTTTTTGTGGGCCTCAGATATTGCCCTATCGTCAAACTATCACATCCTGCGTTTCTCAGATCGCAAAGCAAACTCTCAACTTCTGCGATCGTTTCACCTAGTCCAAGCATAAACCCCGATTTAACTCTCATGCCTGGATTCATATTCTTCATGGCTCGCAACAAATCCAGAGAACGCTCATAATCTGCCTGCGGACGTACGACAGGATATAATCGCCTCACTGTCTCCATATTGTGATTTAGCACGTCAGGTCCAGCATCAACAACTATCCTCATTGCTTCAAGGTCTCCCTTGAAATCAGGGATCAAGACTTCTATGCCTATATCCGGAAGGCCTAATCTCAGTTTTCTGATTACGGCGGCAAAATGACAGGCTCCACCGTCAGGCAGATCATCTCTCGTCACCGAAGTGATGACAACATAACGTAATGCCATCTCCTTCGCCGCTTCCAATATTTTTGCGGGCTCAGATGGATCTACAGCCAAAGGCATACCATGATCTATCGCACAAAATGTACAAGATCTGGTGCAGATATTTCCCAGCACAATGAATGTCGCTGTTGGCTTGGAAAAACAGAGCCCCTGATTAGGACACCTTGCTTCCTCGCACACCGACAAAAGCCGATGGCTTCTGAGCAAATGCTTTGTTGTATGACTTTGCCCTCGACTACTGACTTGACCTTGCCGCATAGCGGAAGCCCGGGTCGCGGATCTTATCCACTCTGGCAGACGCATAGAGTTAAAATAACGGAAATCATAAAAGTTTAACAATATTCAGACAAAACAGATGTGGTATTGTAAGGCGGTCACATACCCATCAGATATGCCGTAGGTAGCAGATTTGAAATGAGTTCAAGGCCGCTGAGAAACAGCTGCAATCAAACTTTCACTACGTTCGCTGCTTTCGGCCCCTTGTCGTCGCTGGTTATGTCGAACTTTACCCTCTGTCCCTTGGTCAATGTCTTGAATCCCTCACCCGTTATTGAAGAGTAATGGACGAAAACGTCCGGCCCGTTGTCCTGTTGAATGAATCCGTAGCCCTTGGATTCATTGAACCATTTAACAGTTCCCTCAAGTGCCATGACTGCCGGTCCCTCCTTAAACCTGCGACCCAGGTTGCTTACTCTAAAACAGGGTTTCAGAGTTGTGACATTTTATACCACGCATTTCGGTCAAATGTCAAAGGGATAGTTACCCCGCAAAGCAGCCTAGCAGTTGGCAGAAACCTTTAGGATTGTTAGACTGAAACATATACGTTCCGGAGGTTAAACATGCGTTTATTTGCGGCATTCATCGTCACAATATTAATGTGCAGCTTGTCGGAAGCTGCAATCCGAACAGAGTCAATTAATTATAAAGATGGCAATACCGACCTCGAAGGCTACATTGCTTATGACGATAGCCTGTCTGGTAAGCGTCCCGGAGTGATAGTAGTGCATGAATGGTGGGGGCTCAACAACTTTGCCAAGGCACGCGCTGAAAAGCTCGCGAATCTTGGCTATTTAGCTTTTGCCATTGATATGTATGGAAAAGGGATCAAGGCGAGTGATCCGCAAAAAGCTTCTCAACTTTCAGGGCCGTTTCTCAACAACCGGGCTCTAATGCGCTCGCGCGCAACGGCAGGAGTTGATGTACTTCTCCACCATCCATTGGTGGATTCATCTAAGATAGCCGCTACTGGTTATTGTTTCGGTGGAACTACGGTTCTTGAGCTGGCTCGCGGACATGCTCCAGTGCTTGGGATTGTAAGTTTCCATGGAGGCCTTGCGACACCGGATGCTGCATCTACGAAAGAGCTGAAGGCGAAGATACTCGTTTTGCATGGAGCAGATGATCCTTTCTCGACCAAAGAGCAGATAAATGCTTTTATGGACGAAATGCGTAAAGCTGGAGCAGATTGGCAGATGAACTTTTATGGCGGCGCCGTCCACAGTTTCACAAATCCTGATGCAGACAGTGCAGGTATTAAAGGTGTTGCCTATAATGAAAAGGCCGACAAAAGATCATGGCAGGCTATGCGTCAGTTCTTGGAAGAATTATTCAAATAAGACTCAATTGAACGTTAGTGATTGGCAGTCAGTAAGCAAGTTCGGTATGATAAAGATATCATTCAACTGTTGATTGCAGCCTTGGCATATTCCTGCCAGAGACGTTCCTTTGGTACGCCAATGTCTATAAAATCCCACGGCAGAATTTCATCAATGCCCTTCTTCCTGAAAAGATAGAAATCAGGATTAATTCTTGTCTCATCGCAGGCCCTGCGAAAGTCGTCAGTTTCCGCCATTCTTTCGATCACAGGCAATATCCGCCTGTCGCCCAGCGAGAAAAGTCCCTGCATATAAGCGTACTTCGGCACGTCATGGAAAACTTTAATGCCTTTAGGCTCCAATGCTTTCTTTATGTATCTGATCTTAAGTTTTATGGAATCGAGCCCCTCCATCACATGCCACTGAAATGGCGTAAAAGGCTTCGGAACGAATGTGCTGATGCTAAGAACAATGCCTGACGTCCTGCTCAGTGCTCTTATTTTGATTGATAAGTCGATTATTCCTTGTATATCCTCGTTCTGTTCAGTAGGGAGTCCTATCATAAAATATAATCTTATGTTCTCTATGCCTACGCCAAACAGAAGGTCTGCGGTAGAAAGAATGTCGGATTCGGTAACCTGTTTATTGATAACCTTGCGCAATCTTTCAGTGCCTGCCTCCGGTGCGATTGCAACGCTCTTCAATCCTTTGAGGAACCCAACCAATTCAGCACTGCGGCTGCTGGCCCTAAGAGATGTAATGGAAAAACGGACACCATCTATGCAGAGAATATCCGAAATATGCGGATAATCTGACAATGAAGGACCGATTATACCTATCTTTTCTGCAATCTGCTTCCCAGCTTCGACTTCGTCTGATATTTGTCCAACATCCTTCATCCTCATCGGACCAAAAAAATTGCCTACGAGACAGAAACGACACTTCCAGGGACATCCACGCATTACCTCAACTAGATACATATCAGAGAACTCTGTTTCCGTCGTAATTACAGACGTATTGAAGGGTGTGAGCGAGAGGTCCTTAACGGTTCTTTTGCGAATTGAATCCGGATATCCGCTTTGCACTAATCGTCCGGATATGTGGCCGCTCTGATCATAGCATGTCTCATACGCCGATGGAACATACACCCCTGCTAGTTCCATAGCTTTATTACTAACAGATGCACGGCTGCCTGCGCTATTGTACATGTCGATGAATTCCATCAAAGACTCCTCGGCTTCTCCTATGAATATCAGATTAAGCGCAAGGGCGAGCGGCTCAGGATTAAATGAAACAGCCACGCCACCAGCTATAACAAGTGGATCGAATTCGGTGCGTTCTGAGGCTTTAAACGGTATTTTTGAGAGTGCAAGTATTTTAAAGATATTTGGGTAATCATTTTCGAACGAAAGTGAAAAAGCCACTATATTGAAAACATTCAAAGGTCTCTTTGTTTCCAGCGAAAAAACCGGCGTGTCGGTCCTGCGGTATTCATCCATGTCAGATTTCTCAGGCAGGAAAGCCCTTTCGCAAACAACATCGTCACGCCGGTTTAAAATACCGTAAAGTCCCTGAAACCCGAGGTTCGACATGCCCACATGATATGTATTGGGATATACAAGACAGATTGATATCTTTCCGCCCGGGTCCTTTAAGATAGTCCCCTTTTCTTTTGAAAGCAGCACATCGGCCTTTTCAATGAGCCTGCGATTCATAGCCGAAACAATGCCCTGTCAGGGCCTGCTTGATATCTATGCTTGCTGCATTCTCTTTCTGAGAAATGTCGGGATATCGTACTTGTCCTCCGGTGGTATGGCAGATTCTGCAAGTCGCACGTCCCGCTTCAAGTCATCGATCGAAACCATTTTTTTATCAGGTTCTATCAGCGATTCTGCTGCTTTATGACTTAAAGCCTCTAACGAAGGTGCTGCAGCTGATTGCGCAGCAGCATCGCCGGACTCTACGATATACTTAACATCTTCACTGGCTGCCTGATCCTCAACATGCTCGGCCTGATCAGAAGTCCCGGACACTACCGGTTCTTCTATTGCCGGCTCAGGAACCTCGACTACCGGAATATCATCTTTCTTCTGAAGAAGAGCTTCAAACTCTTTATTAACAGGCTCTTCCCTGAGCACTGTTGCCCCTTTCGGTATGCTTTCGCTAAACATATCAAGATCAATATTCTTCGAAAGAACTTTTCCAGCCGATTTTGCCGGAGCTGCCGATAACTCCTTCTTAGGTTTCCACGTAAGCGTTTCCGGCAGTTCAACCTTATCGCTTTTTTCGTCAAGCCCTGTGGCGATGACGGTTACTCTGATCTGGTCTTGCAATTCCGGATCAATTACAGCTCCAAGTATGATGTTAGATTCCTCATGAGCATTGTCATGGATAAGTGAAGCAGCTTCCTGAACTTCATCCAGAGACATATTCAGTCCACCCGTGATATTTATTAATATCCCGCGAGCTCCTTCTATAGACGATTTTTCAAGCAGCGGATTCAGGATTGCCTTCTTCGCAGCTTCAAACGCCCCGCCCTGACCTTTGCCGACCCCAAGCCCTATGACTGCCTTGCCCGACTTCTGCATGATCGCCTTAATATCAGCAAAATCCAGGTTGATTAGACCCGGCACTAGTATTAAGTCTGAAATGCCCTGGACTGCCTGCCTTAACACATCATTAACGGTAGCAAACGACTGTAGCAATGAAGTGCCTTTTTCCACAACGAGGCTGATCCTGTCATTTGGAATCACGATAAGCGTATTGACATGGTTTTTGAGCTCATGAATTCCCTCTTCAGCATTCATCGCCCTTTTCCTGCCTTCAAAGAAAAACGGCTTTGTGACTATTGCAACTGTAAGTATACCCATCTCCTGGGCGATGCTTGCTATCACAGGGGCAGCCCCAGTGCCGGTTCCTCCACCCATGCCCGCCGTTACAAAAACCATATCTGAACCGTCGATAAAACCGGCCAACATATCTCTGTTCTCCATCGCAGCCTCACGGCCGATGACAGGATTGGAACCCGCGCCAAGGCCTCTCGTCAGGTCTGTGCCTATCTGAATCCTTGCAGGAGCAAGTGAGGCCTCGAGATGCTGGATGTCGGTATTGACGGCTATAAACTCAACACCATAGATGTGAGCTGCCACCATGCTGTTGATAGCATTGCCTCCGCCCCCGCCGACCCCTATTACTTTGATCTTGGCAACCGGCCTTCCAACATCTTCTATCTCAAACATAACGGCCTCCTATTTGTTTTTACCCATTATATTTTTGAAGTAACGAGTCATCTTGTTGAGCAGTCCCGGATCGTCATCAGAACCGGTCGATGCTGAATAGCCGCTCCCATATAGAACCAACCCTACTGCAGCAGCATATTCAGGACCCTGGTACTGATCTTTAACACCTTTCACAAACGGCAGCGAAGGAGCGGCTTGTCCGGATACGGATGATGTCAGATCAGGACGACCAGTTCTGATCGGAAGCACGATTGCGGTTTCCGCAAGGCGGATGAACCCCGGCACAAGCACAGCGCCGCCTGTAAATACTGTGCCGGTGATTGCATCTTTCACCTCAGGTCGTTTTAATTCATTCTGTATCAGTTCAAATAGCTCCTCGCAACGCAGCTGCAGTATCTCAGTTACGAGATGCCTTGATATCTTCCTGACTTCACCGTCGAGACCCACTACATCTATTTCCTCATCTTCACTATTTGCGATAGCTGTCATTCCAAATTGCTTCTTCACTCGTTCAGCTTCGGCAAAAGGTACGCGAAGACCTACACTAAGATCATTGGTAAAATGATTGCCGCCTATGCCTAAAACCGCAGCGTGCTGCAACCACCCGTCCTTGAAAAGAGCGATATCAGTCGTCCCGGCGCCTATATCGACAATGGCAGTTCCCATATCCCGGTCTTCTGATGTCATTGCCGCTTCGGCAGAAGCAATCGAATGGAGAACAACATCGGATACTTGAATCCCCGCTTTCTCACAGCTCATTATCAGCCGTCGCAAAGGTTCAGCAGATGAGGTTATTATGTTAACGTGCGCCTCAAGGCTGAATCCCGGCAAACCCAAAGGATCCTTAATCCCTCGGCTACCATCTACAATGAATTCAGTCGGCAGCATGTGCAGGATCTCCCGACCAGTGGTAACCGGAAATGCTCCAGCATCATCTATCACCTTATCGACATCAGCCTGAGATATATTTTTTCCGCTGACAGCAACAGTCGCCGAATCGGCTGAAACTTGAATATGGTTGCCAGATATGCTTACAAGAGCCTCTCTGATAGACACGCCTGACTGCTGCCGTGCTGCCGCCAGTGCGTCTCTGATGGCCGCAGAAGCTGAATCAGTATTTATAACAACTCCCTTTCTTAAACCGGCAGAAGGGGTAGATGAGATTGACAGGATTTCTATTCCGTCGTCAATTGCCTCGGCAACAACCACGCAGATTTTAGACGTACCGACATCTATGCCCGTTATAAAGGGGCCACTTGCTCTTCTTTTAGCCGACATTTCTCTTTGTCTTACCCCCTGCAGTTTTTTTGTCGCCCTTCTTATGAACAGGGTTCTTTTGTTTCTCTTTAGGGTTCTTTTGTTTCTCTTTAGGCTTCTTTGGATTCTTCTCTGCTGCCTTCGGCTCTGGCTTCTTTTCTGGATCCTTGGGGTTTTTCAGAGGTTTGACCACAATTCTGTCGGCAAATCTGAGGTCTATGTATTCAACTTCCATATTACGTTTAGCAAGCTCATTCCTGACAAAATCCAGCTTCTCGAGCTTGCTCTGCAGATCACCCGCGCCTATCTTAACCGGAACACCATCAACCTTCATAGTCACGTCTTCAGGTTTTATTCCGGTAAGTTCAATGTTACCGCCGTGCGCAGCCACTTTTCGCTCATTCAGAGCTGTCGCCAACTCAAGAGCATCCAGATAGGCATCTTTATGTGACGTCGGATTGATTTTCACTACCGGCAGGAAATAAAGAGATTCAGGCTTAATGTGTTCAAGCCGCGTTCCCTCGCTGTCTACTAAGAATGGCTTATCATTCACCAGCAATACAGCTTCAGCGACCGCTTCAGTCAGATATATCGTAATATTTCCGCTCAGATCCTTCCGCACCAGAGCATCCTTGATCCACGGGGATGTCTTAAGCTTTTTATATATCTCTCTGGTTGTAATAGAGAAGAGCGGCTTTTTATAAGAGAGTCCCGTAAGCGACAATAAATCAGCGGTCGTAAGATGTTTATTCCCAAAAAAATTTATCTCTCTTACAAACATAAATTTAGTGCAGAGAAAAACAGTGCCTATGAGGCAAAGGATTGCAGCCAGTCCAGCAATTGCAGCCAGCGACTTCTTAATCCCCGTCTGTTTTTTTGTGCCCTTTCTAGTATCCATTATACTTCTATTTTCCACAAGCTGATTTAAGGATTTCTTCTACCAGATCTGCGAATCCATATCCGGCAAGTCCGGCTATTTTGGGCAACAGGCTCGTCTCAGTCATCCCAGGGATAGTATTGACCTCCAGCATATAGGCTTTTTCTTCTGCAAGGATCATATCTATCCGCGTTGCACCGGCGCATCCCAGCGCTTTATTGGCTCTTAGCGCCGTGGACTTAAGCATGTCGTATTCATGTTCGCTAACATCAGGCGGAAGTATGTAGCTTGTCAGGCCCGGTGTATATTTCGCCTCATAACTGTAAAACTCAAGGGACGGCCTGACCTCTACCCCACCTAGAACCCTGTCGCCTAGCACGCCGATCTGGATCTCTCTGCCTTTTACAAATCGTTCTATGATCACTTCCTCTCCATATTTAAACGCATCATTAAGGGCAGGGAGCAGATCCTCCTTATTCTTAACTATATGTACACCTATGCTCGACCCCTCTGTTGAGGGCTTAACAACCCACGGCATATCGAAATCAATCATCGACCCGCCCAAAAGGATTCTTGCCACAGAAGCATCCATCTCTTCCGGAAGCTCTTTACGATGGATGATTTTGAAAGAAGGGACAGGTATGCCATGATACATAAATATCTTCTTCGATGCGGCTTTATCCATTGCTACTGCAGATGCGAGCACGCCGGACCCTGTATACGGGACGCCGATCACCTCAAGAAATCCTTGCAATGAGCCGTTTTCTCCATGACCTCCATGAAGAGCGATAAATGCTATCTCAACATTATTTTCAACAATAGCTGTATAGATATCTTTGGCTGCATCAATAAAAACCGCGTCATAGCCCCTTTCGAGCAATGCCTTATGTATTGCGTTGCCGCTTCTTAGCGATACTTCGCGCTCTGCTGACAGCCCGCCTGCAAGCACTCCTATCCTTTTATCAGTGATCATAATGCTTTCAGTAGCTCCTCACCTATCTTATAGACATCACCGGCACCCAATGTAATAACAATGTCACCGTTTTTTAAATCGGACAGTAAAGACTTGATCAATTCATCCCTATCGTTTATATATTCAGCCTTGAGCAATCCCACTTCTTGTATTTTACGGAGAAGTGCGGCCGAATCCACCCCATTGATGGGCGTCTCGCTCGCAGCATATATGTCAAGCAAATAGAGTCTATCTACAGAGCCGAAGCTCAATGCAAAATCATTCATCAGGTCTCGGGTGCGTGTGTACCTGTGCGGCTGGAAGATTACAACGATACGATTATCGGGGAAGCATTCCCGCGCAGCCTTAAGCACAGCTCTAATCTCGACCGGATGATGCCCGTAGTCATCGTAAACTTTTATACTGCGAGACTGCCCTCGGAACTCAAATCTGCGCTGGATGCCTCCGAATCCACCCAGGCCAACCTTAATTTTGTCTTGAGGCATTTGAAGTTGCATGGCTGTCAATATGGCCGCAAGGCTATTGAGCACATTATGCACCCCCAGTATCGGCACTCTGAATTCGCCGAGAAGGTTACCCTTGAAGACTGCCTCGAATATCATGCCGGATTCTCCAAACCTGATATTCCTGGCATACATATCCGCATCGTGCGAAAGACCGTAGGTTAATACCCTCCTTTTGATCTGCGGCAAGATCTCCCGAGTGTGCTCGTTCTCCTTGCACACGATAGCAACACCATAAAAGGGCACTTTATTTATAAATGAAAGAAAAGCTGCCTTAAGCGTATCTATATCTTTAAAATAATCCATATGCTCCCGATCAATGTTTGTAATGATCGCAATCGCCGGACTCAGTTTTAGGAATGATCCGTCGCTTTCATCAGCTTCAGCCACAAGAAATTCTCCCTGACCCAACCTAGCATTGCTGCCGAAAGCCTTAAGCTTGCCTCCTATGACTACCGTAGGATCAAGTCCTCCTTCACCAAGCAGCGTTGCTATAAGCGACGTGGTTGTAGTCTTTCCATGAGCGCCCGCAACGAGTATGCCATACTTAAGCCTGCCAAGTTCGGCAAGCATCTCAGCCCTAGGGATAACAGGGACACCTCTGTCTTTTGCAGCAGTAACTTCCGGATTGCTTGAAGACACGGCAGAGGAGGTCACAACTACATGAGCTGCTTCTATATTCTTCTCATCATGTCCAATAAAAATCTTTATACCGAGTTTTCGTAATCTAGAGGTAATATCTGATTCTCTGAGATCAGATCCTGTAATCTCATAACCAAGATTATGCAGAACTTCTGCAATACCGCTCATGCCTATTCCGCCTATACCCACAAAATGTATAATCTTGTATTGATTGAACACTTCCGGATTATTCCTCCTCTACGTCCTTCGCGTCAGATTCATTGCCAGATCGACAATCTTCTCAGCGGCATCGGGTCTGCCAAATGCCTTGGATGCCTTCTGCATGGCCTTCCTCTTTTCCGGATTGTCGTACATGCTTCTGATTGCCTTCGCTGCTACCTCACCGCTAAGATGCCTGTCAAGAATCACAGTTGCTGCGCCCATGTCTTCGAGCTTTCTAGCATTCGCCTCCTGGTGGTTAGAAGCAGCATAAGGATATGGCACCAGCACCGCTGCCTTTCCCACTGCAGTTAGCTCAGACAGCGTGGTAGCTCCGGCTCTGCATATTACGAGATCTGCTGCTGCATATGCATCTGCCATTTGGTAGATAAATGGCATGACAGTCGCAGAGAATCCCAGCTTATCGTATATTTCCTTAATACCCTTGACGTCTTTCTCGCCAGTCTGGTGAATAAACTGGATATTGTCTCGTAAATCCAGCAGATAATGCAACGCCTCTACTACCGCATTATTAATCGTTCTAGCGCCCAGACTGCCGCCAAATATCAAAACAGTATAGCGATCTCTTGCCAGCGAGAACTGTCTTGTTGCATCAACCGTATCTCTGGTCAAAATCTTTTTCCTGACAGGGTTTCCCGTAAGAAATGTCCTCTCCCTAGGGAAAGAGGCTATACTTTCCTGATACGTCACAGCAATAGCGTCAACGAATCTGCTAAGGAATTTGTTAGCAAAACCCGGCACTGAATTCTGTTCCATAATAATAGTGCGTACACCCATGAAATGTGCTGTAAATACCATGCCGACGGAAGCATAACCACCAACGCCTATGACGATGTCAGGACAAACAGATGCAATGATCCGTCGGGCCTGATACAGCGATACTAAAAAAAGATAAACAGCTCTCGCCTTCTGGAAAGCTGTCTTGCCCACCATCCCCTCGGCGCTCAAATATTCAATAGGATAACCTTCCTTAGGTATGACTCGGGCCTCTATGCCATGTTCTGTGCCTACAAAAACAATTCTTGCCGTGAGACCTTTCTTGGTAAATTCTTCCGCAACTGCAACTCCGGGGAAAAGATGACCTCCGGTTCCCCCTCCCGCGATTATAACCCTCATGATCTATTCCTGTTTCTCTTGAAAAAGCTCATCCTTCCGCCACGTCTGGCATTGAATTGACTATAACCTTTGCCGAATGCATACTGGCTTGTCTTGGCCTCTTCTGTCGCAGCCGGTGAATCAGCTCCTGCAGATTTATTTCGTATATGCAATTTCTCACGTGCCATTCTCAGATCACCTCTCAGTCTTGACACGTTGAGCAGCAGTCCTGCAGCTATCATGCTTATTACCAGAGAAGATCCTCCATAACTAATAAAAGGAAGCGGAAGTCCTTTTGTAGGCAACAGCCCTGTGACTACTGCAAAATTGAACACCGACTGTATCCCGATCATTAAGGAAATACCTGAGGCGAGATAATACGCGAATGGGTCTTCGATTCTCCTGGCAATCATGAACCCTCTGACAAACAGACCGCAAAACAACGCTACAACAACGATCGCTCCTATAAAACCGAGTTCTTCCCCAATTAACGAAAAAATAAAATCTGTGTGCACCTCCGGCAGAAACGAAAGCTTTTGTTTGCTTTCACCGAGACCTACTCCTTGAAAACCGCCGCTTCCAAGTGCAATAAAAGATTGAGTGAGCTGGAAGCCGGACCCTTGAGGGTCCTTCCACGGATCGAGAAATGCCGTAACCCTTTTCCAGCGATATGGTTCCATAATCAGCTTAATGATAACAGGAATCGCAACCAAAACGAGCGATAGCAGATACTGCATCCTCGTCCCCGATAAAAAGAGCATGGCTACCGTAAGAATCGCCAAGCTCATAGTCGCTCCGAAATCCGGCTGTTTCAAAAATACGATTTGAAAAATTCCCATGATGAATAAAGGAATGGCAAACGAGATAATCTTGTCCCTATTGTATGAAGGATGACTCAGGAACCACGCCAAGAATATAACCATTGACAATTTCACCAGTTCAGACGGCTGAAAACTGGATGGCCATAGTCTTAACCATCTACGCGCACCACCGGCGCTGATACCGAGGCTCGTAAAGACAAGGAGTAAACAGACCAATGATATAATGAGTAGAGGGATAACCATCTTCTTCAGATATTCGATAGGCGTTTTATACGCTATGAACATCGCGACTATTCCAATCAGAACGGTAAGGACTTGCTTCTTCAGATAGCTGAACTGGCTGACAGTAACCCCCAGGGCTTTGCCTTTATGCTGAAGAGCAGGCGATACAACGGATGTAGAGCTATATACAGCTGTGAGGCCAATAATCATCAGCAGTACAACAAGCAACAAGACCACTTTGTCAAAGCGCTGCGTCATAGTTCCATCACCATCTGTTTAAACTGTCGCCCTCTGTCTTCGAAATCCATAAACATGTCGAAGCTTGCGCATGCAGGTGAAAGTAGGACCACGTCTCCCTGAGTTGCTGCCTCACTTGCTTTAGCGATAGCAGCCCTAAAGTCGAAGCCTGCCATTTCACACGGTGTAACATCGCAGACTGCCTTTCTAATTTTTTCGGCAGCCTCACCTACAAGAATCAGATTCTTGACCTTCTCTTTTATCAACGGCCTCAACAACGTGAAATCGCTGTCCTTGTCACGGCCTCCGGCTATCAAGATGACAGGCTCTGCAAACCCTTCAAGAGACTTCATTACCGCACCAACATTAGTACCCTTGGAATCGTTTATATATTTAACCCCTTCCAGCTCCCGCACAAGCTCCAGCCTGTGTTCCAGCCCCTGGAATGTGGCCAGCGCATTCCTTATGCCTTCTAAATTGCACCCAGCAAGATATGCCATAAGCGCGGCAGCCATTGCATTTTCAATGTTATGGACACCTTTTATAACAAATGATGATGGATCTAAATCAAATGATGAACTTGGCACTGCCAGATCCCGATTGATAGCACCCAACTTGTCAGCCGAAAGGTTAAAGCTGATCTTTCCATTGAGAAAACAGATACCTTCAACCACTTTCTTGCGGCTGAAATAAAAGACTTGAGGCTTCTGATCCTGCTTGCCAATTATCTGCTCAATCTCTGCAGAAAAAGGATCGTCAGCATTCAACACAAGATAGTCGCCCGGTTTCTGGTTCATGGACACCCGACATTTCGCTCTAACGTACAGTTCCATCTCATGATAACGGTCGAGATGATCCGGAGTAATGTTTAGAATAGCTGAGCCTTTCGGCCTGAAATTTCCTATAGTCTCCAGCTGAAAGCTCGACAGTTCTGCGACTACATATTTAATAGGGGCTGCGGGTGGATTTATCAATATATCGTGAACCTCAGCCGCCAGCGAGTTGCCTATATTACCACCAAGAATTGTACTAATACCTCCGCTCCGGAGTATCGTGTCCAGAAGCGCTGTCGTAGTGGACTTGCCGTTAGTGCCGGTAATTGCCAGAAATTCCGGGGCATCTACCTTTAAAACTTGGGTGATAACATGGCATGCCAGTTCAAGCTCGCCAATGATCTTGATCCCGTTGCGCTGCGCTAACTTAAGGGGTTCGATATCAAGCGGAATGCCAGGGCTGACAACTATGGTGTCAGCTGATTCAAAAAGTTCGACAGGATGCCTGCCTAGTGAGAGTGAAATTGCTGGATCTAATGCTTTAATAAATGGGGTCAGCTGATCAGGCTTCTTCAGATCGGTAACCGTAACTCCGGCCCCCAAATAGGCGAGAAGATTTGCAGCTCCGACGCCGCTCCTGGCAAGTCCTACAATTACAATCCTCTGTCCACTGTACGTTGTCCCCATTACTGGAAAAAATGTTTATCTCCCGCTGCTTTATGATGTTATGAAACGTCTTGTGCTGCGGTCTTGTTTCGGGCGTTGACTGCCCCGCCCTTCTTTTTATTAACCTTCTTTTTTGTTGCTGAATTTTTCTTCGTTGCAGATTTCTTCCTGGCTGCTATCTTCTTTTTTGAAGATTTGCCCCCTTTGCCGATCTTGCTTGCTCTTATTTTTTCAAGTCTCTGTTTCTTCTTAACCTTATGAGAAGCATACACTACCGGACTGTTGGAAACAGATGTGTAGTAAATCTCCGGCTCTCTCTTCTTGTTTAATACATCATCACCCCGCGCGAGCAAAGTTGAAGAATCATGCCAGAGTTCGTTGCGAACTGATTCACCAAGCACCGCAGCCACCAGCATCCTGTCGCCCTTCTGTCCTGCGCATACAAAACAATGCTTTGCAGCCCTGGTATATCCAGTTTTGCCACCGACCATATCCTCATCAGTCCACAAGAGATGGTTGGTATTTTTTACAACTATCTTTCGGCCGCCTTCGGTGTATACCTGCTGTGAACGGGTTTTAACAATTTCTTTAATTACCGGATAGCCAATAGCTCCTTTCATTATCAAGGAGAGATCAAAGGCAGTAATATATTGTCCTCCACCCGGAAGGCCCGAAGCATTAACATAATGCGTATTTTCAGCGCCAAGACTCCTCGCTTTCTCATTCATTAACTTTGTGAAGGCCTCTTCCGATCCTGAAACCGCCTCAGCAAGCGCTACCGCCGCAGAATTCACAGATCTTATCAGCGCGATATTCAGCAGATCCCGTACCTTTAGCTTCTCGCCTGCCCTGAGATGCGGCGACACAGAGGGTGTATCAGCGGCTTCCTGGCTCACGGTAACAATAGTTTCCGGATCAAGCCTGTCTAGAACTATCATTGCAGTGACAAGCTTGGTTGTGCTTGCCGGGAAAAGCTTCACATTCGGGTTTTTAGCATAAAGAATATTTCCAGTTGCCCCATCTATTACTACTGCTGCCTTTGCGCTTATGTCATCAGCGAAAGCACAGTCTGTATTAGAAAGTGCAGCCAGCATAATCATGATGATAAAAATCAGCATCTTCAGCAAAGTGAACCTGCTGTCAGAAGATGCAAATCCCGGATGTTCAAAGTTTTCCGTTTTCATACACATCACCTCAATTTTAATGTTGCCAGACTAAAAAGTGCAAGGATTATGCCAACTATCCAAAATCTGACGATTACTTTCGGTTCCGACCATCCTTTTAATTCGAAATGATGATGAATCGGAGCCATTTTAAAAATTCTGTTTCCGGTCAGTCTGTATGAAGCAACCTGCAGCACCACCGAGATGGTTTCGATTACAAATATTCCTCCAACAACAGCCAAAACAATTTCATGTTTTGTAACAACCGCTAGGGTGCCAAGCGCTCCTCCGAGCCCTAGCGAACCGACATCGCCCATAAATACCTCTGCAGGGTAGGCATTATACCAAAGAAACCCTAATGAAGCTCCAAGCAGCGCGCCGCAAAAGACTGTGAGTTCACCAGTGCCCGGCAGATATAAGACTTGCAGATATCGTGCGAACTGAGCATGACCTGATAAATATACGAGGGCGCCGTTTGCAAGAGTAGCAACAGCAACCAGACCTATTGCCAGGCCGTCGATACCGTCGGTCAGATTCACTGCATTTGATGAGCCTACAATTACGAAAATTGAAAACGGAATGTAAAAAACACCCAGATCGAAAAGCCAGTGTTTAAAGAAAGGAATGCTCAACACAGAGGCATATTGGTCTTTGGGATTGACATACAGGAACATGCCGATTAAAAAGGAAAGAAAAAGCTGCGCTCCGAATTTATATAACGGGCGTAGGCCTTTAGGGTTCTTTTTCACTGCTTTAAGATAGTCATCTACGAAACCGATAGCTCCGAATCCTAATAAAGACAATAGTACGACACATACATATGCACTCCTGAAATTGCCCCATAGCGCCATTGAGACAGTTACGGCGATTATAATGATGACCCCTCCCATGGTAGGAGTACCTGATTTGGAAAGGTGCGTCTTGGGGCCGTCATCCCTTATTTGCTGTATCATGCTTATCTGTTTGAGTTTTTCAATTATGCGCGGAGCAATTGCAACCGTTATAACGAGTGCGGTCAGGGCTGCCAGAGATGTCCTGAACGTAATATACCTGAATACATTGAACGGAGAAAAATACTGGTAAAGACTGTATAGCAGTTCGTAGAGCAACCTTATTTCCCCCTGGTCACAACCAGCATGCCACTGTTATCCTTATGTTTTTCTATAAACTCCATTACGCGTTCCATCTTCATGCCTCGAGATCCCTTGATCAGCACAACATCACCTTCAGCAATCTGATCCGTCAGCAGTTTGCCGGCATCATCGGCAGTCTCTACTGCACTAGCATTTCTGCCGAATGTTGAAACACCTTCCTTCATAAGGGGCCCAACGCCTATAAATAGATCTATTCCTTTATTTTTAAGTATGTTGCCGATTTCCTTGTGAGCATCGATGCTAAAGTTTCCCAGTTCAAGCATGTCTCCGAGCACCGCAATAGATCTCGATCCGGCCGGCCTCTTGTTCGCAATGGATACAAGCTCTTCTATCGAGGCTTTCATTGAGGACGGATTCGCATTGTATACGTCATATATAAATGTAATCCGCCCTATCCTTTTGATCTCAAACCTCATTTTAACTCCGCCGAAAGCCTCGAGTCCTTCTTTTATTCTATCAAGCCCTAGTCCCAACGTATGTGCTACAGCGCACGCTGCAAGAGAGTTATAAATGTTAAAGCGCCCGGAAAGCTGCGATTGGATTGAGACTTTGCCCGCATAAGTATGAATTGAAAAACTGCACCCGTTGCCGGTTGAAACTATTTCACCCGCCGTGATATCGTTTTCCTTCTCGGATATACCAAAAGTGACTATCGGTCCAGTGAATTTGAGCGACAGGCCACCGATCAGAAATGCATCGTCACCATTCAGCACAGTCTTTTTTAGATAAGGCAGTATTTCAAGCTCAGCATCCCGCACGGCTTCCATCGAGCCGAACCCTTCGAGATGCTCAGCCCCGATGTTAGTAATCACGCCTATATCGGGCAATGCTATCTTGCACAAGAGATCGACATCGCCAGGCCTGTTGGTTCCCATCTCAAGAACCATCGCGCCTGTGTCTTCATCCGCCCGGGTAATGCATAATGGCATGCCTATGTGGTTATTCAGATTTCCTTCTGTTTTCAGCACCTTGAAACTTGTTCCCAACACGGAAGATATAAGTTCTTTCGTTGTTGTCTTACCGTTGCTGCCGACAACCGCTATCACAGGACCTCTAAAGCGTTTTCTGATAAAGCAGGCGAGTTCCTGAAGCGCCAGCAGCGTATCATCAACCTTTATGACTGTCTTACCTGCGCTGAACTCAATGTTTTCAGCCCATGAACTGTTAACCAGGATGCCATCACAGATTTTCAGGCTATCCATCACAAAATCATGCCCATCAAACCTGTCACCTTTTAGTGGGATAAACAGTTCGCCGCTCTTAATAGTGCGAGAATCTATTGAAACCCTTGTGAATTCGTCTGCACCCCTTGCTGCAAGCTGACCGCCTGTAGCCGCAAGTATATCAGCGAGCTTTAACATCTAGGTTTCCCCTTCAAACGCCTTCTTCTGCGCCCGCGAATCGATATTGCAAATGTTTCCTTGACGGCATCCTCCAGAACAGTTCTATCGCTGAAAGGATATCGGACATCCTTTATCTCCTGGTAATCCTCATGCCCCTTTCCTGCAATGATCACAATGTCTCCCGGTGATGCCAGTAGCGCTGCCATCCTAATAGCCGTATGCCTGTCGGGAATAACAATATAATTATCTTTTTCGATCCCTGCTTCAATATCCCTGATAATTCCCATAGGCTCTTCATTTCTCGGATTGTCAGAGGTTACGATAACAAAGTCGCTCAAATTTGAAGCTATTCGTCCCATTTTGGGACGCTTGCTCTTATCCCTATTTCCTCCACAACCAAAGACTGTAATGACCTTTCCCGACAGTTCTTTCTGTTTATCTGTTATCGAGCATGCCTCAAGCAACTGCTGAGATGTTTCAAGCAGGCGCTCTAGTGCATCATGCGTATGTGCATAATCTATAATCGCCAGAAAAGCTTGGCCAAGGTCTACTCTTTCAAAACGACCTCTGACAATATCAACAGCGGCAATTCCTTCAGATATGACTTCAACGGGTACTCCCAGCGCCATAGCCGCGCTAGCCGCAGAAAGTATGTTGTATATCCCAGTGCGTCCGACAAGCGGAGAGCGTACTGGAATGCTCGAAAGGGAATTTTTTGCTCTTATCAGGAACGAAGTTCCCCTAAACCCGGCAATTATTTCCTCTGCAACAAAATCCGCCTCTTTGTTTGATAAGCTGAAGGTCAAGAGCTTTATGGATGGCCTCACGTTTTTTAGATGATCCGAAAGCAATTTGCCATACGGGTCGTCTATATTTATGATGGCCGCGCCGCCGTCAATCAGAAGTTCTGTGAAAAGCCTCATTTTGGCTTTGAAATAGTCTTCCATAGTGCCGTGGTAATCCAGGTGGTCTCCGGTGAGATTTGTGAATACCGCAACTTTAAATTGAGTATGATCAGCCCTTTTTTGCGCCAGAGCATGTGAGGACACTTCTGCAACTACATGGCTGCACCCTTTGTCTACCATCTGCCTGAGCAAACTCTGAAAGTCGCTTGCCTCCGGAGTAGTATGAGGAGCCTCGAAGCTGTCGTTCTTGATCATATAGTTGATAGTGCCTATTAGTCCGACACTTTTCGACCATTTCTCAAGCACCGATTTTATTAGATATGATGTGGTTGTTTTTCCGTTGGTGCCGGTTATTCCCACAACACAGATTTCCTTAGAGGGATGACGGAAAAACTTGTCTGAAATTGCAGCAAGACTGTCTCTGCAATCATCAACGCCGATCCATGAAATATTTGGATAATGTCCTATCAGTTCAGAGGCCGACGGATGGCTCTTCTCATAGACAATAGCCCTGGCGCCTTTAACAATTGCCCTGTCTACAAAGTCGTGACCGTCTGATTTCTCGCCTCTGATCGCCACAAAGAGAGATCCACTTGCCACCTGACGGGAATCATAAGTGATGCCTGAGATCAACTGTTCTTGGGGCCCCGTCGGCGTACATTTGTAATCTTTTATAAGAGTGGCGAGATTCATTAATATATTCTCAGTTTTCGGCTCCTGATCTATCAGCGCTGATCCGACACCAGGAGCATACCCTTGTCGATTGGCTTATCCATTGGAACGGTTAGGTATGAAAGCGCATCATTAGATATCTGCCGGAATACCGGCGCAGCGACAACGCCCCCGTATATCTGTCCCTTCGGTTCCTTGATAACAACAATCATAGCAAGCCTCGGCTTATCTGCGGGTACGAATCCCACAAAAGAGCCTATGTATCTTGTCTTGGAATATCGCTTAGTCTGGGGATCAAATAGCTGAGCAGTGCCTGTCTTTCCGGCCACATCATTTCCCTCTACTGCAGCCTCAGTCGCCGTACCGCCGGTCTCGGTTACCGTCTTCAATATATCTCTGAATACAGCTGCTGTCTGGGCGGAAATAATCTTATGAGTCTTTGGTTCGACTTTCAATATCATTTCTCCGGCAGGGGAATGTATTTCTTTTACAACGTGGGGTGTCACCAGATAGCCGCCGTTAGCCACTGCTGAATAGGCTCTCAGCACTTGAAGAGGCGTTACAGCAATTTCCTGCCCAATTGCCATGGCGCCAATGGAAGTGCCGGACCACTTCTCAGGTGATTTCACAAGCCCCGATATTTCACCTTGCAAGTCTACGCCTGTTTTTTCACCAAAGCCGAATTTCTTAATATATTCGTATACCTTCGGCTTACCAACCATCAGTGCTGTCTTGATAGTGCCGACATTCGAGGATTTCTGAATGACTTCACGGAACGGGAGAACGCCGTGCTTGTGGTCATCCTTGATCCTTCTGCCGCCGACCTCGATTGCTCCGGCACTACAGTCAAAATGCGTCTCCGGATTAACAACCTTTTCTTCAAGAGCAGCGATACCAACTACTATTTTAAAAGTTGAACCTGGTTCATAGCAATCGGTAATTGCACGGTTTCTTATTTCTGAAGGGTTAGCATCAGCAAGCTCCCCGGGATTGAAGTTTGGCCTGTTGGCAAGCGCCAGAATCTCTCCCGTAAAAGGGTCCATCATTATAGCAGTGGCAGATGCCGGCCTCCACTTCTTGATAGCGGCATCGAGATTCTTTTCAAGAATGTATTGAAGCCCCTCATCAATCGTCAGAACTATGTCATTACCATGAATGTCCTGCCTGCTGCCCTCGGAAAGCGAGATGCCTTTTGCATCTTTTGTCACATAGGTACTGCCCTCTTTCGCTGTCAGATATTTCTCATAGCCTCTCTCGACGCCCTCCATGCCTTTATTATCCAGATTGACGAACCCTACGACATGGGATGCGAGTGCTCCCTTTGGGTATACTCGTTTCATTTCCGTAACAAGCCCAACTCCGTTCATCTTCATGGCCTGAATCTTTTGGGCCTTCTCAACTTCAACCTTCCTTTCGACCCAACTGAAATGCTTATCTGTGACAAGCTTTGCATAAATCGCGCGAGCGTCCTTGTGGATGGTTGTTGAGAGAGAGCGTGCAACCTCTTTGGCGGAAGTTACCTCAGTGGGATTGCAGAATATCGACTCGGTTTCAAGATTGACAGCCAGTTCGTGACCGCGACGATCCATTATGATCCCACGCTTAACCGGGATAACTTCTTTTCTGATCTGCTGGCCGCGTGCTTTTGAAACATACCACTCATGGTTGATAAGCATTATGTCAACCAGTCGCAAAAAGACAGCTGCAAAGCTCACACAAAGAAATGCGAGCATCATGACTGCCCTTTTTCGGTGATTATTATTTATTCCTGCCATGTTGCCTTTTGTCACCCACTTCTGATAGAGGCATCTCTATTTACTATATGAAGCCTTGAAGGCTCCTTTGAATTGTCCGGAGGTCACATAGACAACTTTCTTTCTTTCCGGAAAAGAGAAGCCCATGCCTGCGAGATCAGACTTCTCGGCGCGTGCAAGAGTCATAAGGCCTGCTCTCTGAGCTACAAGCGACTTCTGGTCCCTGAGAGCCTCCATCTTGGTGTGTTCAAGGCTGCTCAACTTATATTCGAGGGAAGTTACGCTTGCCCTCAGCCAAACTATGCAGAATGTTGACATGATGACAAGAAGAATAGATAATGCCTGCATGGCCGTCACTGTCCTGCTCTTCCTGTATTTCATTGCTTCTCACCTCCCCTTAATTTCGCACTTCTACAAGCCGGATTCTTAAATTTCTCATCCACTGAAGGAGCAACAGGCTTCTTAGTCAGCACCTTGATGGAACCCTCTTTGCCCCACTCTCTTAGCAGGTTCTTTACGATCCTGTCTTCCAGCGAATGATATGAAATAACGCATAGCCTGCCGCCAGTCTTCAAGATGCCTAGTGCCGCGGTGAGCCCATTTCTTAACTGACTGAGTTCCTCGTTGACTTCAATTCTTATTGCCTGAAAAGTCTTGGTAGCAGGATGGATCTTGCCTCTGCCGCCATATGCCTGCACTACGATGTCTGCCAATTCTGCGCATGTATCGATAGAAGCCGATTTTCTGCAAGCCACGATCCTTTTCGCGATTTTTCTATAAAGTGGTTCTTCGCCATATTCCAGCAACACCCTTTGCAGTTCTTTTTCCGGATACCTGTTTATAACGTCCCATGCGCTCAATGTTTGTGAAGGGTCCATCCTCATGTCGAGTCTTGCATCGGACATGAAACTGAAACCTCTCTCATGTTTTTTCAGTTGCAGCATGGATACACCCAGATCAAAAAGCACACCGTCTAAACTGTCCAGTTTCAAAGAGTGTATAACTGCTGAAAGATCGGAAAAATTTCCCTGTTGCAAAATCACCCGCTCATTGCCAAGATTCACGCGTGCATTTGCAAGTGCCTCCAAATCACGGTCGATGCCGACAAGCGTACCCTTAGAGCCCATCCTCTTCAGTATTTCCAGGGAATGGCCTCCAAGACCCACTGTTGCATCCAGGTATGTGCCGTTTTCTTTCACATTCAGCAATTCGACCACCTCATTTACAAGAACAGGCACATGGAGTGCCTTGTCGTTAAATGCCATATTCCGAAAGCTTTTTGGTGTATGCTTCGATATCAACCTTGTCAGGGTCTGTAATGGAATCCCATCTCTGCTTGTCCCACAATTCCAGCCGGTCCATGAGACCCACTATGACGATGTCCGTTTCAATGCCGGCATTCTTCCTGAGTTCGTAAGGCACCATCACGCGGCCGTTTTTATCAGCTTCGCACGGTACAGCCGCAGAAAAGACTCGCCTCATAAAATATTGAAGTGCAGGATCGGTCATTGGCTTGCCCTTTATCTTTTCTTCAAGAAGGCCCCACTCAACTTCAGGATAAATATGCAGGCACTTGTCAAAGGCTGCATTTGTGATATATATTTTCGATGAGCCGTATTTTACGGCAAGAATCTCTCGTAGAGGAGCAGGGACTATGATTCTGCCCTTCGGGTCTAGGGTGTAATAATATGTTCCGGTAAAGGAGCCCATAATTTCAATCCACTTTATTTCACTTTATACCACCAAGATTAATATAAATATGCATTATTGTCAAGAAGATAAATATGCCTTTTTGTTCTTCCCCATATAATGTAGTCAGGTTGGCTAAGTACACACAACATATAGATGATGTCTCCAACCCGTAAAGTGGCAAATAATGTTCTCAGACGACCTTAAGAGACTAATTGATCAAGGCTTATTGCGAACAATATCCGACAGGGAGAGGACTGCCCAAGAAAAGTTCATTTCACCACTTGCGCATGTAAATATCAACAGAACTGAGTGTATTAATTTCGCTTCGAACGATTATCTGGGGCTTTCTGCTTCACCAATCCTCACAAAAGCAGCGGAAGAAGCGTTGAAAAGTTTTCCGTTTGGCGCTGGAGCTTCACGATTGCTTTCCGGCGGCACGATGTTGCACGCATTGCTTGAAGAGACGGCAGCCCGCTTCAAGTGCTCTGAGTCTGCTTTAGTATTTAATTCAGGCTATCAGGCAAATGTTAGCTGCATAGCCGCCCTTGCCCGCGATGGTGATGTAATTTTCAGCGATGAACTCAACCACGCCAGCATTGTTGACGGATGCAGGCTCAGCAAAGCAAAAAAGCGCATCTATCGACACTGTGACGCAGACCACCTGGCGGCGCTAATAAAAGAAGAGAAATCAGGCAATAAGTTCGTAGTTACTGACACCGTCTTCAGCATGGATGGAGACATTGCGCCTGTCAATAATCTTTATACGCTTTGCAAAAGCTTGTCCAATACAATCCTCTATCTCGATGATGCTCATGGAACCGGAGTTCTGGGAGGCGGGCGGGGCGCGCTGGCTCATTTCGGCTTGAGACCTGAACCATGGATTGTTCAGATGGGAACTTTTTCCAAGGCCCTAGGCTCTTTCGGCGCATTTGTTGCAGGCTCACGCGAGGTGATCAATTGGTTGATAAACACTGCTCGCGGATTGATATATTCCACGGCACTGCCTCCCGGCGTAATAGCTGCTTCCCTCGCTGCAATTACGACCATTGCAAAGGACTCTTCTTTTAATGTCAAGCTTTGGCAAAATCATAAGAAAGCCGTAGAAGGCATATCTGAAGCCGGTTTCAAGATCATATGCAAAGAGACACCGATCCTCGCCGTGACAGTTGGAGATATTGCAGAAACGCTCGCTTTCTCAGACAAATTATGGCAGCGCCATATCTATGCGCCTGCTATAAGACCGCCGACGGTTAAAACTCCGCGTCTTAGGATTACTGTAAGCGCCGCCCATTCAGATGAGGATATATATGCGCTAATTCAAGCCGTTAATGACTGCAGATAACCCCCTTGACTATTCCCCTGCAACTATCGATAATTGAGGAAATGAAAAAAGGGTACACGCGACAGTAACGCCTCTTTCACTGAGTGAGATCAAGGACCGCGCGGCACACGCCGCTTTCGATGAAAATAATTTATCTCCCACAAAGGACTCAGAGTCATTCTCTTCGATTATTATCAGGAATTCATGAACCTGCTGCCGGCAGTTGAAAAGAAGAAAAAGCACAGAAAAGCATAACTCATTATCTGCTACCGATCCCCCTTTCACAATAATTTCCTAATTTGCCAAATCCGGCAGTTTTTGTTTATATTCAAACCCTATGAGCTATATCGCTGTGATAGGCGCTGGAAGCTGGGGAACAACCCTCGCCTCGCTGCTGACCGAAAAGGGTTACGAAGTTATTCTCTGGACGCATGACCATGATCTCGCTGTGTCAATAAACAGAGAGCGAATGAACAGTATATTCCTGCCAGGATTTACTTTGCCGCCGCTGCTTCATGCCTCGTTTAACAGCAAAGAGCTGAGCACCGCCCGTTATATATTAAACACCGTGCCGACCCAGTTTATCAGGTCCGTATTTAGCCTGATCCGGGATCATATCGACGAGCAGGCCATTATAGTTAGTGCCTCGAAAGGCATTGAAAACAATACCCTGCTGACTCCATCGGCAATCATTGAACAGTTACTCGGAAGACAAGTCTCTGTACTTTCAGGTCCGAGCTTTGCACGGGAAGTCGCAAGCAGAAAGCCCACAGCCGTTACACTGGCAACAGGTGATGCAAAGACTGGCCTGCTGTTGCAAGAAGTATTCAACACTGATTATTTCAGGGTGTACACTCACGACGACATTAAGGGCGTTGAAATCGGCGGAGCGCTGAAAAATGTCATTGCTATTGCATCCGGCATATGCGACGGTTTGAGCCTGGGGCATAACTCACGGGCAGCGCTTATTACGAGAGGATTGTCTGAAATCGTCAGACTAGGGCTTAGAATCGGCGCCAATGAAGTTACCTTTTCCGGATTAAGCGGCATAGGCGACTTGGTGCTTACTTGCACTGACATGCAGTCCCGCAATTTTACAGTTGGCCATAAACTTGGCAAGGGGATGAAGCTCTCTGATATTGTCAGCCAAACGCATTCGGTAGCCGAAGGTGTTGCGACTGCTCTTTCTGCTCGTCAGCTTGCGGCCAGCTACGATATCGAAATGCCAATAATAGAGCAAGTATATTGTACGCTTTATGAGGGCAAGGCCCCAATTGATGCTGTTAGGGAGCTGATGAACCGGTCGCTCAAGTCGGAATTCATGAGGTACTGACAGGTGGATTCTGAAAAGATAAGGCGACTACTGGAAAATGTTGAAAAGGGCAAGCTCTCAGTTGATGAGGCTGTCGCCAAGCTCAGGCATCTGCCGTATGAAGATATTTCTTGCGCAAAAATTGATCACCACAGGGCTATCAGAACAGATGTCCCTGAAGTAATTTTAGCCGGAAGCAAGAAAACAGATGATGTAATTGCAATTGCGAAAGCCATGATGAAGAGAAGTGGTAAATTTCTTATCACACGGGCATCTGAAGAGATCTACCGCAAATTAAGGATGAAGAAAGCACGTTTTCATCCTGACTCGGGAATAATATCAATGGGCGGGCCAGAGGAGCTAAAAGGCTGTGTAGCAGTAGTGTCAGCTGGCACCTCTGACAGGCCGGTCGCTGAAGAGGCAGAGCTAACAGCCAATTTTCTCGGATCCAGCACCGAACAGTTGCACGATGTTGGCATAGCCGGATTTCATAGACTCCTTGATCATGAACAAGCACTAAAAAGAGCGCGCGTTATAATTGTTGTAGCAGGAATGGAAGGCGCTTTGCCTTCACTGGTAGGCGGATTAACAAATAAGCCCTTGGTAGCCGTGCCAACATCAGTCGGCTATGGATCAAGTCTAGGAGGCCTGACTGCTCTGTTTGCGATGTTGAATTCGTGCGTGCCCGGCATTGGAGTCGTTAACATAGACAACGGGTTTGGTGCCGGATGTCTCGCACACAGAATAAATATGATGGGCTTGAAATGATCTTGCCTGTCTGAACCTACGGTTCAGAATACGGGACCTCAGCTGCCTCCAGAGCCGCCTGTCTTATTGATGCTGCAAGTCGGAGCAAATGAACTGCACATAGATATCCGCTTCTTTATCTCTTCCGAAGAACAATTGGGGCATTTTACGCTACTTGTCTTCGATGTCTGCAGTACTGAAAATGAAATCTCACACCGGCAACAATCATACTCATAAATCGGCATTACAATCCCTCCATTATGAAAACTAACCTTAGATTTTCTCCAATTAGCCGAATCAATGTCAAACAGCACCAGCCTTTAAATCAAGCATAAAAATAAAAGCGTCTTCAACCGGATCTTTGTAATAGTTCTTTCTTGTCCCTACTATGTTGAATCCGATGTCGGCGTAGAGTTTCAATGCGGCTTCATTTGACGTTCTAGCCTCAAGAAAGAAGACTTTGCAACGATTGAGCAGTAATCCGCCTATAAGGTCTTCCATCAGCATCTTGGCTATCCCTCTCATTCTGAATGCCGGATGAACAGCCAAGTCCAGCAGGTGACCCTCATCGAGAATAAGCCTTGCCATTACATAGCCCACAATACGCTCATTGAAGACAGCAACGCGGGCTATCGAATATTTTCCATACACTTCGCTATAGATCGAATTTTCAGACCATGGTGTAGTGAACGATGACCGTTCAATTTCAATCACCTGCCGCACATCCGCAGGGCACATATCGCGCAGGGAAATGGAATTCATATTTCACAAATCATCAACTTATCAGATGCCAAATTTTATTTCGGCTTCCGACCTTCTTAAATATGCAGGCACTGCAGTCATTGCATCTGCAAAGTCACCAGCTATTGCCTTTTTCATGCACAGTGCTGCGACATTTGCCGGCGACGGCATCATCTGCTGAGGATCGCCGAAATGGGCCTTATCATTCAGCGTGTTTATAATCATATCTTTGTTTAACAGCGCACCTTCACCCAGAAAAATTGTCGGTTCTTCAATCTTGGTCAGGAGATCGCTGATTTTTATTGCCTGCTCCGTGATCAACCTTGCAAAATTGCAACCCATCCATTTGAAGAGCGCCCCATAGACTTCTTTTCTTCTGGCATCAAGCAAAGGGCAGACAGAGTACTTGGCAAAAGGCACGTTCCATGCTAAAGCTTCCAATGTCGGCACTGTCACAAGCTTCTTTCCAGTTGAGTACACCAAGCCCTTTATCGTGCTAAATCCTACACGCAGGCCGGTGAATGATCCGGGACCTGCGGAAACCCCAAATACATCAATTTCTCTTAGATCCAGCCCGGTTACAGAAAGCATGTGATCGAGCTCTTTCATCAGACGTTCAGAGTGCGTAGCCCTGACATTGATCCTTGACTCTGCAAGAAGTGTATCGCCGTCCATTATAGCTAGTCCGCCCAACATTGTAGCTGTCTCAATGGCTAGAATTTTCATAAGGCTCTTTCCCCGCAACTATTTCTAAACAAAATAAAAAAAACAATACTGCTTAGAATGCATATGGCAGCAAAGATTCTGAGCGATAGCAATGTGCCTAATGCATGCGCTGCAAGTCCTATCGCAGAATTACCAATAGGTGCCAGTCCAAGGAAGACAAGCGTATAAAAGCTCATGATTCTGCCTCTGAGACCGTCTGGGACAGCCTGCTGGATGAAGCTGTTGCATACTGCCAGAAAGCTTACTATTCCCCAACCTGCAAAAAAGATCAGAATCAATGCAAAATGCAAGCTACCAGAAAGGGCAATCCCTAAAATGGCGACCGAAAAAACTAAGGCTGCAAAAGGGATGTAGAAGCCCTTGTCCTTGATCTCTCCCTTGAAAGCAATAATTACAGCTGCTACGAATGACCCGACACCAGCTGACGAAACCAGCAAACTCAGCCCTTTAATTCCTTCACTGAAGACTGCATCGGCCAGAACAGGCAACAGTGTTATGTATGGAATGCCAAAGAGGCTAAATATCGCTATCAAAGACATTATATAGAAGACCGATTTTTCGCGCCGCACAAACTGCGCTCCCTCCCTGATGGTATCGAAAAATTTCTTGTTACCCGCGTGTGCAGTTCCTGACGCATTGATCATTGTCAGAGCCAGCACCACTGGCAAAAAACTCAACGCGTTGAGAAAGAAGCACAACGGCATGCTGAAGTTCGCGATAACAAAACCCGCCATTAGGGGACCTATTATGCGCGCACCATTGAAAGCCGCAGAATTCAGAGCAATAGCATTAGTGATGTCGCTTTTGCTCACAACCTCAGCCAGAAAAGCCTGTCTGGCAGGCACATCAAAGGCATTCACTGTCCCGAAAAAAAAAGCTATTATGCCTACCTGCCAAATAGCAACCCATTCACCATAAGTCAGCACACCCAAGGTGAATGCCGGGATTACAGACAGCGACTGGGTGATGATGATTATTTTACGTTTAGGGTATCTGTCTGCAACAGAGCCGCCAATTAGCGTAAAGAACAGGATTGGAAGGGATGACAAAGATGCGATCAGACCCAGATAAAGAGGGGACTTTGTCATTGAATATACCAACCAGCTTTGGGCGACCGAATGCATCCAGGTGCCGGAAAGTGATATTATCTGTCCGAACCAGAATAGTCTGAAGTCGCGGGTATACAATGCTGAAAATCTTTGCGTTTTTTCGATAGGCATTTCATTTGAGTATACCTGAAAACCTGATAATGATTGAAAGAATTGCTGGTCGTCAGCAAGAGACCAGCGTTGACAAAATCCTTTATTGTATAGTTAAATATAAGCTCTTTTGGGCGGTTAGCTCAGCTGGGAGAGCGCAGCCCTTACAAGGCTGATGTCACAGGTTCGATCCCTGTACCGCCTACCATTAGCAGCTTGGAGTGAGAGTAAGCATACCGCTTTGGGGCGGTAGTTCAGCTGGTTAGAACGCCTGCCTGTCACGCAGGAGGTCGCGGGTTCGAGCCCCGTCCGCCCCGCCATTCCGAATTAGCAAAAAGCAATATCAAGAGACCATGACCCTCCAGCAAAACTACGTCTGTTGCTATAGCGCGGCAATGCTCCAAACCAGAGGAATATCTCAGGAAACATAGCCATTCTGTTTCAATCATTCATAATTCTTTAGAGAACTCGCAGTTACTGATGCAACCTCAATTAGTCTATGAAAACTTTTGTGGCCTTTCAATATATCAAAGGTTGTCACAGTCATCATGCGGGATATGGCAATATACTATTTTCCTCATTTCGGCAGAGGAGGTTATTATATAGATTATGAAAACGCGAGTGCATCTCTTCATAAATGGACGCGTACAAGGTGTGGGGTTCCGTTGGTTCGTGTACGATACAGCCACGTCGCTGGGGCTTGCGGGGTGGACAAAGAATCTCCGGGATGGCAGAGTCGAGACAGTCTTTGAAGGCGAGGAATCAGCAATAGAGGTTGCGATCAATCAGTGTCATGAAGGACCGCGCTCTGCAATAGTTGAATCGATAGATCTTAATCGAAATGAACAGCCTGAAGGCCTAGTGGGCTTCGATGTAAAATACTAGCCTGAAAAAGTAGTTTTCTCTGCAGCAAAATAAATGAACTGTTGCTTGATTTTCTATTCTTCTTCACAATTTTTCACTATTTTTTAGTTGACATGGCGGCTGCATAATCCTACAATGTAAGTAAGCACTTACATTCTCTTTATCTTGCAGGAGTGAATGTTATGAAAAGAAAAGTTGCAATGATTGCAATCCCTGTAGTTTTGTTGGCCTGCATAGTCTATTACTTTGTTGACACACAAAATAGTGAGCCGAAATATAGAACCGATAAGGTGACAAAAGGCTCAATAACGTCATCTGTCACGGCCACCGGAACGGTTAATGCTGTAACCACTGTTCTGGTTGGAACTCAGGTGTCGGGGACGATCAAAAACCTTTATGTAGACTATAACTCTCCAGTAAAGAAGGGCCAGCTGATAGCTAGAATAGATCCGTCTACCTTCGATGCTCAGGTTGACCAGGCCAGGGCGAACTGGCTTTCTGCAAAGGCCAACCTGGATAAATCAAATGCAAGTCTTATCGATGCCAAAAGAACTTTTGAACGAAATAAACAGCTCTTTGCAAAAGGATATATAGCCAAGAGCGACCTTGACACTTCTGAAACCAACCTTGAGACATCGCAGGCTCAGGTTGGCGTTTCGAAGTCTGCGGTAGCCCAAACCCAGGCAGCATTGAGGACTGCGGAAATCAATTTGCAGTATACACGTATAATTTCTCCCGTCGACGGCATAGTAATTTCACGCAATGTGGACGTTGGCCAAACTGTTGCAGCAAGCTTTCAGACCCCAACTCTATTTAATATTGCGCAGGATCTGACGAAAATGCAGATCGACAGCAGCGTGGTTGAAGCCGATATAGGAAAGGTCAGGGTCGGTATGCCGGTCGAGTTCTCAGTGGACGCATACCCGGACACTACGTTTAAAGGAAAGGTTTCAGTAGTCAGGCTTGCACCGGTAACTGTTCAAAATGTTGTGACATATGATGTCGTTGTTCTTGTTGACAATGCCGATCTCAAGCTTAAACCAGGTATGACTGCCAATGTTTCAATAATCATATCCTCAAAGGACTCTGTTCTTCGGATTCCAAATGCCGCGCTTCGCTTCAACCCCTATGATAAGCGAAAAACACCTTCCGATAAAGGAGAAAGGGGAACAGGTGTCTGGACACTGGAAAACGGCAACCCCAAGCGAGTCAAACTGACAAACGGCATAAGCGACGGTAACTTCACAGAAGTCTTGTCTGGTAATTTGGAGGAAGGAAGCGTGCTTATCATTGAGGCGCTGACTAAAGGCAAGACCCAACAAGCCCCGTCCGGACCTCCGAGGATGTTCTAACATATGGCGCTGATCGATGTCAGAGATGTTGTAAAGATATACCCGCTCGGCGACGTTCCGCTGGCAGCTCTCAACAACGTTTCCATGTCGGTCGAAAATGGCGAGTTTATGTCCATTATGGGACCCTCCGGCTCCGGCAAATCCACTTTTATGAATATACTCGGCTGCCTCGACAAGCCTACAAGCGGTAGCTATGTTCTTGATGGCTGCGACGTATCGACTTTACATCGCGACGAGCTCGCGGAGATTAGAAATAAAAAAATAGGATTTGTTTTTCAGGGGTTCAACCTGCTTAGAAGAACATCTGCGCTTGAAAATGTTGAACTGCCGCTTCTTTACAGTGGCGTGCCTTCAGCGGACAGGAAGGCTAGAGCAGCTGATGCTCTTGTGACAGTCGGCCTAGCTGGCCGTGAAGGCCATTATTCAAATCAGCTGTCTGGTGGACAGCAACAGCGCGTTGCCATTGCAAGAGCCATTGTCAATCGCGCTCCCATTATATTCGCTGATGAACCGACAGGTAACCTTGACACAAAAACAAGCGCCGAAATCATGGAGCTGTTCGTGAAATTGAATGCAGATTCTAAAATTACTATTATATTGGTTACGCATGAGCCAGACATTGCGGCATACAGCAGACGAATCATAAGGTTTGTTGATGGACGGATTGTCAGCGACGAGAAAGCGGAACGTTCATGATTAATATCCCTTCTACTATGAGAATTGCAATAAAATCCCTTACCGTTAACAAGATGCGTTCGGCCCTTACCATGCTCGGCATAATTATAGGAGTCGGCGCAGTTATAACCATGTTGGCCGTAGGCGCAGGTGCGAGACAGAGGATTTCGGAACAGATATCCAGCATCGGCAGCAACCTGTTGATCATACTTCCAGGCTCAACAACCTCAGGTGGTGTAAGAATGGGAGCCGGCACCCAGTCAACGCTGTCACTCCTGGATGTGGATTCAATCCTGAAAGAATGTCTGTCGGTAGCATATGCTGCTCCAGTTCATAACGGAGTTGCACAAATTGTATACGGCAGTCTCAATTGGTCAACCGCCATCGTCGGTACGACTCCTGCCATGCTTGAGGTCAGAGACTGGCCAGTATCAGCTGGCCGACCTTTTACTGATGATGATGTCAAGAGTGCTACAAAGACAGCCCTGCTGGGGCAGACAGTCGTAAGCAATCTCTTCGGCTCAGATGATCCGATAGGAAAAATAATAAGAATAAAAAACATTCCGTTTTCTGTAGTAGGAGTGCTCGACACCAAGGGCCAGTCACCACAGGGACAGGACCAGGATGACACAATTTATATTCCCGTCACAACAGCGCAAAAAAAGTTATTTGGGGCTTCTTTCCCGGGGATGGTAAGAACTATAATGGTCAAGGCGAAAAGCCCTGAAGTGATTTCAGATGCTGAAAAGCAGATCATTCAGCTGTTGAGGCAAAGACATCATATAGCTGCAAAACAGGATGACGATTTTACTGTCAGAAACTTAACACAAATAATGCAGACGGCTGAACAGTCTACAAAGGTTATGACTATTCTTCTTGGTGCAATCGCATCTATCTCTCTGATCGTGGGGGGAATAGGCATAATGAATATTATGCTGGTATCCGTCACTGAAAGAACTCGGGAAATCGGCATACGCATGGCTGTGGGAGCAAAGACCTGGGACATACGACTTCAATTTCTGGTTGAGGCTCTTACCTTATCCCTGATTGGCGGAATAATAGGGATTATCACAGGAGTTTCAGGAGCCTTGATTCTTTCTGCCATCGCGGGCTGGCCCACAACAGTTTCTGCCTTGTCAATTCTAATGGCATTCAGTTTTTCAGGATTTGTGGGCATCTTTTTCGGTTTTTATCCAGCCTACAAAGCGTCACTTCTTGATCCGATAGACGCATTGCGCTATGAATAGTTATACCGTTTATACGTTAGAATGTTTCTGGCAGACAAAGATAAGAGACCGCAGTATCTATTAGGAGAGCCTTTTACGAAACCTGAAAGAACTCATAGTAATTATAATTACGCCCAGCATTAAAAGCGTCAATATCTGCGGCCAGAGGACATCCAACCCGCTGCCTTTCAGGAATATACCGCGAATGATGACAAGAAAATATCTTAACGGGTTCAGATAGGTCAGGTACTGAAAGATCTCAGGCATATTGTCAATCGGGAACATGAATCCGGATAGAAGCATAGCCGGCATATTGAAAAACATGGTTGCCATCATAGCCTGCTGCTGGGTCTTCAGAATCGTGGACAGGAAAAGGCCGAGGCCAAGCACAGACAATAGATACACAGATGTACCCAGAAAAAGAAAGATAAGCGACCCCTTAACCGTTATCCCGAACCAAAAGACGCCAACAGCTGTGACAAGCGCCATATCCAGAAAGCTGATGATTGCAAAAGGTATCGTTTTGCCGAGCATAAGCTCAACCGGTTTGATTGGCGAAACCATCAACTGCTCCATCGTACCCATCTCTCTCTCGCGCACAACTGCCATAGACGTGAGCATAAGGCATATCAACATAATGATTGAGGCGATGACGCCCGGTACATTATAGTTCCGGCTTTTCAAGTCAGGATTGTACCAGACCCTGGGTCTAATATCGAGCAGTGAAAGCCGTGCTCTTATCGAAGGGGCCATTAGATCGGCACTATACTGAGTTACTATCCTCGCCATATAATTCATAGCTATCATTGCCGTATTGGAATCAGTGCCATCAACCAATACCTGAATTCCAGCAGGTCTGTGCGATGCAATGTCCCTGGCAAAATGCTCGTCAATTTGGATTGCACATAAAACTTTACTCTTATCTAAAAGATCGCGTATCTCATTCGGGGACTGAGGATATTCATTGATAGAAAAGTAGCCGGATGCCTGCAGCCTACGAACTAACTCTCTGCTCTCCGGCGATTTGTCGAGATCATAAAGAGCAGTTGGAATATCGTTCACGTCCGTAGTAACGATATAGCCGAACATGAATAACTGGATCAGCGGTGTGCCAAAAAGCAGCATCCAATTCCTTTTCTCCCGGAAGGTCTGAATGAATTCCTTGACCACTATATGCTTTATGCGTTCAAACATTTCAATTGAGCCTCTTCTTGAACTTTCTCACTGATGCAATAAAGACCACGACGCCGAATAGAGTCAACATAATTGATTCCCATACAAGCATGTTCAATGTGCTGCCTTTAAGAAAGATGCCTTTTGATATAGTCACAAAATAGCGAGCCGGAAATATATATGTAACGAGTTGCAAGACTTTAGGCATGTTCGATATCGCAAACATAAAGCCTGAAAGGAGAAATGACGGCAAAAAGGTTGACAGAAGGGCCAGCTGACTGGCTATTGCCTGCGAGCCTCTTGCACTTATAGATATCAATATGCCAAAGCTGACGCCACCGAAAGTAAAGATGGCGGACAATAAAATCAGCAGCAAGGCGCTGCCCTTAAGAGGCACCCCAAACCAGAATACACCAACAGAGATCGCCATCAATATGTCCGCAAATCCTATGCAGAAGTATGGGATCAATTTACCAATGATCAGTTCAACAGGCTTAATCGGAGTAGAGACCAACTGTTCCATGGTCCCACGCTCCCATTCTCTCGCCACAGTTAGCGACGTAAGGAGCGCTACAATCACAGCCATGATTACCACTATAAGTCCCGGTATTATAAAGTTTCTGGATTTGAGTTCCGGATTATACCAGACCCTGCCTCGCATATCGATTACGGGTGATACCTTTATTCCCCCTGTTCTCTGAGCGAAGAGCACGCCGACCGCATCTATATATCCTTGAGCAATTGTTGCCGTATTGGAATCGCTGCCGTCGAGTATAACCCCAACCTGAGAGCTTTTCCCTGTTTTCAACTCTTTTGAGAAACGCTCAGGGATGATAATGGCAACCTTGGCCTTGTTAGTTTCAAAATAAAAGTCTATATCATCATAACGGTCAATATATTTCATAATGGAGAAATAGCCGGATGACTCGAATTCTGATATTAGTTCCCGGCTAAGACTGCTCCTATCCCGGTCAAATACCACTGTTTTGATATTATTTACGTCAAACGTAATTGCATAACCATAAATAAAAAGCTGCATTATGGGCATCAAAAAAGCTATCGCCAGGCTAAGCGGATCCCTTCTTATCTGGATCAGCTCTTTTTTTACCATGGCTTTTATACGGATCAATTTCATCAGGTCTTACTCTCTATGAAACCTCGATCAGAGTCACAAAAACATCTTCGAGAGAGGGTTCAATCTTCTCAATGCTGCGCACATCTATCCCTGATTTCTCCAGCATGTCCCTAATGACAGGCACGGCGAGTTCGACACCGTCGACCTCAGCATGAATGCGACTTCCGAAAATAGCTGCTTCAATCCCGCCTTTATACAATATGTCAACTGCCTCTACAGCATTGTCGACATCTATCTCCAGTACAATCTTCTTCATATGCTGTAGCCGGAGTTCACGCGGGGCACCGCTAGCAATAATCCGGCCGCGATATATTAGGGCCAGTCTATCGCAATAGTCGGCTTCATCCATATAATGCGTCGTGACAAAAACAGTAGTCCCTTCCCTGGACATACCGTAAATAATATCCCAGAAATTCCTACGCGAAATCGGGTCCACGCCTGATGTTGGCTCATCCAGAAAGAGCACCGGCGGTCTGTGCAGCACCGCGCAGCCAAGCGCAAGCCTCTGCTTAAAGCCCTGCGCAAGGGTTCGCGTAACTGCTCTTTTCCGGTCCGAGATTCCCGCCATTTCAAGCACCCATTCTTTTCGTTCTTGCCTCAGATGAGCTGGGACTCCATAAATGCCGCTGAAGAAATCGATATTTTCCTCAACCGTAAGATCATCATAAAGTGAAAACTTCTGCGACATATATCCAATATGTTTCTTGATCTCTTCGGTCTCTGTGATTATGTCAAAACCCCCTACATGACCGCTGCCTGAAGTCGGCGCCAATAGCCCGCATAGCATTTTTATGGTCGTAGACTTGCCTGCACCATTTGGACCCAAGAAGCCGAATATCTCACCTTTGCTCACTGCAATATCTATAGCGTCCACTGCAATAAAATTTCCGAAACTGCGACTTAGGCGCTCCACTTTTACGGCGGTATTGGTGACTAATGTCATAGTTCTTTATTCATATAGGACGTTAAGTTATCCATGCAGCTGACCTTACGATTGTTACCTCTTTTCCACCATCGATATAAATATATCCTCGATAGACGGCAGTATCCTCCTGTGCTCCTTGAACCCGATTGATTCACGTTGCAAAGCAGCGATAAGTTCATCCATTCTCGATTCGCTGTCTACTTCCACATGCAAGCGATCACCATATACATTTACGCTGCTTACGCCAGTCAAGTTCCTTACCGCATCGGCAGCGGAACGCGGATACTCGCACCATATTTCAATCATTGGGAAGGAAATAGATCTTTTCACCTGCAAAGGAGTATTATTAGCCAATATCTTTCCGCCGTGCATTAGCGCGATACGCGAGCATCTCTCTGCCTCATCAAGATAAGAAGTTGAAACAAATATGGTCACTTTATCCTTCAAGAGACCATAGAGTATTCTCCAGAAATCCCTTCGAGAAACCGGATCAACGCCGTTTGTGGGCTCATCGAGAAGAAGAACTTCAGGCGTGTGAATAAGTGCACAGGCAAGGCCCAGTTTCTGCTTCATTCCGCCCGATAACTTTCCTGCAGGACGATCTCTGAAAGGTGTGAGATTGCTGAAACCCAGCAACCGATCGATCCGATCTGCTCTTTCTTTTCCGCTCACATCATATAGATCGGCGTAGAAATTAATATTTTCGTCGACCGACAATTCCTCATACAGCCCAAACCGCTGGGACATATAGCCGATTTTCTCTTTGATCTTCTCTGCTTCGGTCAGAACAGAATGCCCTGCTACAAAGGCCTCTCCTGATGATGGTTTTAACAGAGTGGCCAATAGCCTCATCACTGTTGTCTTGCCGGCTCCGTCGGGGCCAACCAGTCCAAACAGCTCACCCCGCTTGACATCAAGATGCAAACTATCCACAGCGGGCTTATCTCCGAAAGACATCGTTAAATTCTCAGCGCGTATAGCTTCCTCATTCATTTTATATGTATCTTCACGTCAGCAGGCATGCCAGGCTTCAGCTCCTGGTTAATATTCTTGACCTTTACTTTTACTCCAAATACCAGCTTTACCCTTTCATCCTGCGTCTGAACTGTTTTGGGAGTAAATTCAGCCTCTGACGAAATATAGCTTACCGTCCCATCGTAAATCTTTCCCTTATATGTGTCCACCGTTATGTCTGCTTTCTGCCCAAGTTTCACCAAACCAAGCTTATCTTCCTTAACATAAACCTTTACCCACGGGTCATCTATTTCGCCTATCTTAAATACCGATGCTCCAGACTGAACGATCTCTCCTAGTTCCACATTTTTCTTCAATATTACTCCCGCGCTTGGGGCGTAAAGAATCGAGTCTCCCAACCGCTCCTCAGCAATTTGAAGCCCAGCCCTGGCCTGCTGCAACCTGTCTTCTGCTGCCTTTACTACTTCTTTTCGTGGTCCTTCTCTAACGATGCTCAACTGCTCAGCAGCAGCTCTCACTTGTTCAGCCCTGCTATCATATGCGCTTCGCGCTGCATCCAGCTGCTGAACCGATATCGCTTCGCTCTTAAAAAGCCTCTTTGCGCGCTCAAAGTCCTTGCTGGTTCTTTCAAGCTCCGCTTCCAGAGCTTTCTTGTTTGCTAATGCCTGCGCTATTTCCTGCGGCCGAGATCCGGTCTTCAATTCCATAAGCCTGGATGCTGCTTCGCTGACTGCCGCCTTGTTCTGGGCAACTAAACTCTCAAGTTCTGCCTTGTCAAGTGCCGCAAGCTTCTGGTCTTTTTCAACCTTACGCCCTTCGTCGGTTAATAATTCAGTCACCCTGCCGCCAATCTTAAAGCCGATATCCACTTCAGTCACTTCTACATTGCCGGAAAGAAGGATAACTCCCGGCTCGCTTTCTTTTCCCAAGCGGGTAAATATAAACATGCCGCCCAATAACAATATAGCTGCTATAATTATTATGCTTATTCGTTTCTTCATCACCACCTCCGCAATTACACCTTAGCTTAACTCTTATGCAATGCGTATTCAAGCGCATAAAGAAATGTCATAACTGGACAAATATGTATATGTAAAACAGACTTGAGAAATCGGCAAAATCCCCGGTAGGAGAAAAAACAATGCTGCGCACGCTTCTTTAGCGCGCCTGAAAGGATGGATGATCCTGTGCCTTATATTGAAATACGGGCCCCGGATAGCCGTGGCCCGTAACTGCTAGATTTTAACTACGTTTTCTGCCTTAGGTCCCTTAGGGCCTTCAACAACGTCAAAGCTTACAGCCTGACCTTCTCCAAGCGTCTTAAAGCCGTCACCCTGAATTGCCGAATAGTGAACGAAGACATCCCCGCCGTCTTCCTTTGTAAGAAAACCGAAACCTTTGGACTCATTGAACCATTTAACAGTCCCTTTTGCCACGATGCTGCACCTCCTAATAAATGTTGATCGAAGCCGAGGAAGAGTGCCTGAAAAAGCCGATTATTCGACAGTATCCGAGGCTGAAACAAAAACTTCCAGAACTTCTGGTCAATAGTATTGCACAGTCACACTAAAAGATCAAGCCCTTTTAAGCAGAAATTGTCAAGTACTTTTTTCGCCGTAAGTTGCTTTGCAGCGCTCACCGCAAGCTAAAGTATAATAAAATAATGCACATTATAATCTGCAATTCTAGTGTCTCATCTGATGCGATTAAATTAGCTGCAACCAAATTGCTCGATGGCGGCATCATTGCTTATCCAACCGAAACATTTTATGGATTGGGAGTCAAATATGATAACAGCGCCGCTTTAGAGCGCCTATATGCAATCAAGCAAAGGCCACTTGCAAAGACATTACCTATTATTATAGGATGGCCGGAACAACTCGATATCCTTGTTGGCGATGTGACTGAGATCGCTAGAGTTCTGATTCGCAGGTTCTGGCCCGGACCTTTAACCCTTGTCTTTAGCGCTAAAGCTGGGCTTAGCAAATATATCACCTGTGATAACAAGATAGCTATCCGAGTGCCGGGAGCGTCTTTTGCCCTGGATTTGGCGCGCTCAGTTCAGTTCCCCATTACGGCAACAAGTGCGAATATTTCCGGAAAGCCTGCAGCCGCGAATGTCCAAATGATACAAGAGTACTTCAATGGCAGTTTGGACTTGATCGTAGACAGCGGTCAAGCTGCCATTGATTTGCCGTCAACAATCGTCGATGTATCCGGGGAAACAGCGCTAGTGCTGAGGGAAGGGGCGATCAAGGCTTCCCGCATATTCTCCGGTTAATCTGTCAAGAACCCTATTTGTTCAACAATTGTTCCTATTTCTATCCGGTCTCTCAACAGCAGTTTATCTCTTCTGTTTTACTTAGTCCTTTCCATCAGAGCAAACCTTTCAGCACCAATGATTAATGAAGAATGCATTTTAGTCAACAATCGTTTTATAAAATAGAATGTTCACAAAATTACAACTATTGTATATTTTTTTAACTTTTATGTTGACAAATTGTATTTTATCGTTTATAATTTTTCTGAGGTGAAATGAAAGAGTGCTGAAAAGTCTTTTTTCATCATCAATTCGTGCCGACGTGCTGTCACTTCTTCTGAACAGCCCGGATGAACGTTTTTACGTTCGGGAAATCGCAAAACTTCTCAGAAAAAACCCCTCAGGTGTCAAACGAGAGCTCGATAAACTTCAGGAGATGGGCATTGTCACCAGTGAAAAGGTTGCCAACCTTAAATATTTTCAGGCAGACAAGGCTTCACCACTCTATTCGGAACTTAAGGAGCTAATAGCCAAATCGCAGGGATTGCCTGGCGCAATGAAGAGTTTATTGCGCGCAAATGAAGTAAAGCTCGCCTTTATTTACGGTCCTTACGCGGCGGGGGAAGAGGCCTCAACGGTTGATCTGATCGTAATCGGCCCTTCTACCCCCGCGCTTCTGATAGGCTTACGTGACATTGAAAGAAAATTCGGGAAACGGATCAATTGCATCGTCATAGAAGAAGCTGATTACAAGCAGAAGAAAAGGAAAGATGCGGGCTTGAAACGCATCCTGGCTGAAAAGAGAATTACTCTGATCGGGCGGGCTTAGGCTATCAAATTCACCGCGGGAATGTAAAGTTCTTGTGGTGACGAAAGGGGGTGAACAGAATGGCAACAGCAAAAAAGCCGGCAAAAAAGGCAGCTCCTGCGAAGAAGGCAGCGGCGAAGAAACCTGCAAAGAAGAAATAAGAATTGAAATTCGCAGCAAACAAGAATTTAGGGAATACCCAGCGTTCAGTTTAGAAAATACCCGTGGCAGACGGGTCAAACTCTGGGTATTCCCTCTTTTTTTTAGGTGTAGTTTAATACTCTGAGGTCAACTTGGTCAACTTCTGAAACTACCTGGTAACAATCAGCAGAAGCAAGCAATCTCTTGAGAAAATGTATATTGGCATTATGTCCTGACCTTTCCATTACAATCTGACCCTCAATAGGCATGCCAATTAAAGACAAATCCCCTATAGAATCAAGTATTTTATGCCGGACAAACTCATCAGCAAAGCGCAAACCGCTTGCGTTTAAAATACCGTCATCGCCAACTACAACAGCATTATCCAGAGAGCCTCCCCGTGCAAGTCCATTAGCTCTCAATCTTTCAATGTCCTTTAAGAAACCAAAAGTGCGCGCAGGAGCAATCTGTGCAGCGAAACTGGATTCATCAAGATCAAGAGTAAAATCCTGGTTTCCTAAGAACTTATGCCCAAAGCTCAGGAAGTATGAATAACGCCTGCCTAAGTACGGTAGCGCTACTATTCGACAATGGGCATCTTCATATGAAATGGGTGCTGTTATCTTTATGTACGATATCTTCTTTGCCTGTTTAGCGATACCGGCTTCCAATAATATAGATACAAGTTCTGTCGAGCTTCCGTCCAATACCGGGATCTCGGGGCCATCCACATCAATAAAGAGGTTATCAATTCCCAAGCCTGCAGCTGCAGCCAGCAGATGCTCGACAGTTCGAATCTTCACTCCATCATAACCGAGAGTAGTGGCAAAAGCCGTATCAATTACTGAGGAAACTCCAGCGCGTATTATTGCGTTCCTGTCTGAACGAAAGAAAACAATACCAGTATCTCGCGGTGCCGGTTTTAGCCTGACCGTCGCATATTTGCCGGTGTGCAGACCGATGCCATGGAAAAAGGCTTCTCTCTTGATCGTTCGCTGAAGTCTCATCATAATGACATGGTATCATGCAAATATGATACCAACAGTCATATCTTTTAATTTCAGGAACTTATCAAATCAGAGTGTTGTTTTATTGCACATATGTGTAACTATTAAACAACGCTCGACATCAGGTGCGGACTTCTCCCCCAACTACGATTTCTCTAATTCTTAAGGTTGGAACAGCATCAGAAACCGGAACGCCCTGGGAGTCCTTACCGCAGGTGCCAATAGAAAATCCCAGATCAGTCCCAACCATATCTATTGACTTGAGTACATCAGGCCCACTTCCAACTAAAGTCGCACCCCTGACCAGATCTCCGATTCGGCCATTCTCTATAAGATATCCCTCCTGAACGTCAAATACGAAGTCGCCAGTGACAGTGTTTACTTGTCCTCCGCCCATCTTCTTTACAAAAAGGCCCTGACTGACTGAGTTCAAGATGTCCTCTGGCTCGTCTTTGCCAGGGGCAATGAATGTATTTGTCATTCTAGGAATAGGTTTGTTCTCATAAGACTCTCTGCGTCCGTTTCCTGTAGATTCAGTTCCATCGACTGATGCTGAAAATTTATCGTACATGTAGCTTTCAAGAACACCATCTCGTACCAGTATGTTACGTCTAGACGGCGTACCTTCGTCATCAAAAACAAAGGAACCCCTCTTATTAGGCAGGGTAGAGTCGTCCACAACAGTTATGACAGACGATGCCACTGACTGCCCTTTCCGCCCAGAATAGACTGACAGGCCTCGTTGAGCCAAATCAGCTTCTAACCCATGACCAATCGCTTCATGTATCATAGTGCCGCCTGCCTGTGAAGATATCACTACTGGCATCCTGCCTCCTGGTGCACGCCTTGCATTCAGCATTTTCACGGCCCTTTTGGCAGCTTTATGAGCTATCTCGCCGAATGACCTGGATTTAAACAGCTCAAACCCCGTTAGACCGCCTTCAGTTTCGTATCCAGTCTGTATCTTTCCATCTCTGATCGCAACAACTTGAGCCATTGCAGTAGTATAGATCCTGTCGTCTTCCGCGAGGAATCCATCCGAGGAATAAACCTTTATCTTTTGGATTGTGTCCCTGTAAATCATATTTGCCTGCTTGATATTTTCGCTGTAATCTCTGGCAATGGATTCAGCCTCGCGGGTGATATTTATCTTTCTTGACATCGGGATAATGTCTGGGAACAGTTCTATGGCAAACTTAGTTGTCGCATAGCGTTTCTTGAGATCAATGGAAATATCACTGATGGCAGCCTGCCCGAACCTGTCCAAAGCTACACGGACAGTGTCGGTTAGTTCATTTAAGGCATCGCCGGAAAAATCATTACTATAAGCATAGGCTGTTTTTTTATCCTTTATCAGCCGCACGCCGATTCCAGCAATTGATCCGGAAACAGCCTTCTCTATTCTGCCATCTTCGAACTGAATAAAGGTACTGTTTCTCTGTTCGAAAAAAATATCTGCATAATCACCGCCGCCAGTAAGCGTACGCCTCAAGAGAGCTTCCATCAGACCAATGTCCACGTTCAACTATCCCCCAATACCGAATATAATTCATGATACCACAGGATCGGGTCGGCGAAAATCTCTTTTGATGATGCGAAAGCTCAGACAGCTTCAGCCTTGAAACCTTCTAAGCAAAGCTAATACAATATAACAATGGTTATAGGCATTATAGGCGGCAGCGGCCTTTACGAAATAGAAGGATTTACCATTTCTAAAGAAGTCTCTCTGATTACGCCATTCGGCGAACCTTCATCAACATATAGACTAGGCCGAATCGGCAATGTCGAGTTGGCATTTCTTCCGCGGCATGGATCACCTCATTCGATCCCTCCACATAAGGTTAATTACAGGGCCAATATATGGGGATTTAAGTCTCTGGGAGCAGACAGGATAATCTCAGTTAATGCCGTTGGTGCGATCAACAAAGACCTCTATCCAGGAATCATTGTGCTGCAAGACCAGATAATTGATAAGACGTATGGACGAGAACAGACTTATTATGATAACGGAAAAGTAATTCACATAGACTTCACAGAGCCTTACTGCCCTGAAATGAGAGCACTCTGCATGGCTGCTGCTACTGAGAGTTCATTGGTTGTGCAAAATACAGCTACGTATGTTTGTGTAAACGGGCCGCGGCTTGAGACAGCAGCAGAGATCCGCTTTTTCTCAAACAGCGGCGGAGATATTGTCGGTATGACTGCAATGCCTGAGACAGCTCTGGCCCGAGAACTTGAAATATGCGTACTCGGCTTGTCAGTAGTCACTAATTATGCAGCCGGCACCACTGTAGATCATAAGCTCACTGCCAGGGAAGTAGTTGAGAAGATGACAGACTCCGCGGACTTGATCAAGCGGCTGATCTTGGCCCTGCTGCCAAGGATACCGGAACATCGCTCCTGCCCATGCAGTAGCGCCCTTAACGATGCAGGGCTGTGATACTTTCAGCGAGATTGAGCGCGCATACATTATGTTAGTCAATTGACAGAGCCTGAGCGCTATAATTAATATACAAGAGCAGCTTATATTATTAATTTTTCTGTCATTTTTGTCTCAACAGGTCTCCTGACCGACTGAGATTAATTCTGTTGCATTTATAGATTGCGGAGGGCTTGATGTCAGGACATTCCAAATGGTCCCAGATAAAGCACAAGAAAGCCAATACTGATGCGAAAAAAGGGAAAGCTTTCACGAAGATAGTCAAAGAAATCACAGTAGCTGCTCGTTCAGGAGGTGATCCGGACGGCAATCCGCGCCTTCGCCTTGCTATTGATAAGGCTAAGGAAGTCAATATGCCTTCGGATAACATCAAGAAAGCGGTTATGAAGGGTACAGGTGAACTGCCGGGAGTTACGTATGAGGAAATAATGTATGAAGGTTATGGTCCGGGGGGAGTTGCGATTCTGATAGATGTTTTAACAGACAATAAGAACAGAACCGTTTCGGAAATACGGCACTTGCTCTCCAAGCATGGGGGTAATCTCGGAGAATCAGGATGCGTTGCCTGGATTTTCGATAAAAGGGGATATATTCTGGTCGAAAAATCGAAAGTTGATGAAGACTCTCTAATGTCCATTGCTCTTGATGCCGGCGCTGAAGACATGAAAAATGATCCGAAAGAAGACAATTTTGAAATCATCACCACTCCGGAAAACATGGAACCAGTAAGGAATGCAATTGCCGCAAGCAAAATTGACATATCAGTCGCAGAGGTTACCATGCTTCCAAAAAATTATATCCCCCTTGATGGCAGCAATGCTGAGCAGATGATAAGGCTGATCGATGTTCTCGAAGACCATGACGATATACAGAACGTCTATGCCAACTTCGATGTAGCGGATGAAACGCTCAAAACGTGACATATATCCATCCGAGTGCTATTGACAGCTTCAATCGTAACGGTAGATTATAAATGATATCTATGTTTGAGCCGATCCGTATTACATTCAAGCGCAAATTTCTAGCAGGACTCATAATTACTGTTCCAGTTACTCTTACGATAGTTGTTATAGCAACCCTCTTCAAATTCATAGACGGCATTCTTGGACAGTTTTTTGACATCTTCCTTGGACGCCATATTGCCGGCTTGGGATTCATAGCTGCAGTGTGCATAATCTTTCTTGTTGGAATAATATCAACCAATGTCTTTGGAAAGCGCGTGCTGGGCATTGTTGAATCTGTATTCCTAAACATCCCGGTGTTCAAGAGCATTTACACATCGATCAAACAGCTGGTTGACGCTTTCTCACCTGATAGCAAGGGGGCATTCCGCAAATTTGTAATCGCAGAATATCCACGGATAGGCTGTTATTCTTTCGGCTTTCTGACGAAAGAATGCTGCATTCATTCTGAAAACGAGAAAACAAAGCTGAAGGCAGTTTACATTCCTACTAATAATCTGTACATGGGAGAGATAATTCTGCTGGATGACAAGAGCATAATCTATACAAACATTCCTATCGAGGAAGGTATTCGTATAGTGCTGTCAGGCGGAATCGCGGCCCCCACTTTAATAACTACTGCAAAGGAGGGAATATAGTGGGACCATGCGCGATTATCCTGGCTGCCGGGC
>Ga0187786_10000011_pt1 | contig 69225 bp, 62 predicted proteins | sample 0815_BV2_10_20_M_FD_132449 | JGI IMG/M metagenome (GOLD analysis project Ga0187786, IMG submission 132449) | Tropical peat soil microbial communities from peatlands in Department of Meta, Colombia - 0815_BV2_10_20_MG | ecosystem: Environmental > Terrestrial > Soil > Wetlands > Peat | place...
AAGGAGCTGGCAGACCTAGCGCTTTTTACGGAAACTCACGGGGTCCTGCTGTTCGGTCCGGACAGGCAGCGTCTATTTGCCAAGGAGAGGGCCATGACTATTGGAGCCGGCAACGACTTCAACACTCTTTCCATGGATGCCTTTATCACATCCCTTTACCCTTTTATCACCGTGGAACGCAAGGAAGACATTGTGGTCGACATCAGGTCCGGCAAATGGAAAAATCAGGCCCTTTCAGTGGCGCTTCCACTTCCTCGCAGGAATTTCTTTACGGTAGATCTCACCAAGCTTGACGCAGGCGGCAGGGAATTTTACCTGGCGGTGTTTTCGGATATAACCGAAGTGAAGGAGCGCGAGATACTCAAGACCAATATTATCTCTACGGTTTCACACGAGATCAAGACACCTATGACCTCGATTCAGGGATTCAGCGAGATGCTCGCGGGCAAGCTCGACGGAAGGCTCAAGCACTATGCGGAGGTTATCTATAGCGAGGCGCGTTCGCTGGTGCGTTTTCTCGACACGTTTCTTGATATCGCTCGGATCGAGCAGGGCCGTCAACCCTTCACCATATCAGTGGTTTCGCTCGAAAATATCATAAATGAGGCTGTGATGGCGCTTAAGCCCATTGCAGCTGCAAAGAGCATAACGCTCTCAGTAGAAATGCCTGTCGCCGAATCGCTGGCTTTTCTTGATCGTGACATTACGCGCCAGGGTCTGCTGAATCTTATAGAAAATGCGATCAAGTATAGCCCGCCGGAGTCTCGGATCGTGGTTACGCTTGAGGACAATCCAGACCATGTTAAGATCCATGTGACCGATCAGGGTTATGGTATTGCGGCGGATAATCTGGACAGGATATTCGACATGTTTTATCGCATTCCGGGCAAGGGCGGCGAGGATGTTAGGGGGGCCGGGCTGGGGCTTACTTTTGTCAAGGAAATCGTCGAGGCCCAGGGCGGCGCTCTGTTAGTTACTAGCGAGATCGGGAAGGGATCGACCTTTACAATGCGCTTCCCAAAGAAGAAACCGGCCGCGGTAAATAAATAATGGCCGACGCGATAAATATTTAATCCCGGTTGCACGCGATATTTTCATATCCGTCCACTTTTCGTTATCCTAATTGAAGAATAAATTAGCAAGGAGCTGACCATGATGAAGAAACTGCTTGTTATAGTAGGCATTATCGTCGGACTGATTGTTGCCGCAGTTGCAGGGCTCACCTTCTATGTAAAAAGTTACCTGCAGAGCGACAAGCTCAAGGCCCTGATCCTGCCGAAGGTGGAACAGGCAACCGGTAGAAAGGCCGGCATTGACTCGATTGATGTCTCGATATTCAGCGGCATTTCGGTGCAGGGCATCCATCTTAAGGAAAGAGACGGCATAAAGGATTTTGTTTCTGCAAATAAATTTGTTCTCAAATATGAACTGATGCCGTTGCTCAGCAAACAGCTGATAATCAGCTCCATAAATGTGATTGACCCTGCCGTGAGCGTAAGTCGCGATGCAAGCGGCAAGTTCAATTATGAAGACATTGTAGAGCATTTAAAGGCTGGACAGAAGGAGGAGAAGCCCAAGCAGGAAAGCGGTGCAGGCATACCGTTCAGCGTTGTGGCGGACAAGATCGGCATCAGCAATGCTAAGGTAGATTTTAGCGATGCAAAAAAGGAGTTGCCTAATGTTGCCGCTGTTTCGGATGCAGACCTGAAGGTGGCGGCAGGGACGGAACCGGGCTCGCTCAAGTTTTCGGGCAAGGCAAACCTCAAGAGTCTCGACGTTGTTATGGGTTCTATCAGCACGCGCACGTCCGGCGTGATAGAATTCAATCCGGAAACAATAACCTATGCCCTGAACACCGCTATCGGCACAGAAATCGTTGAGGCCAAAGGCTCTGTGAAGGACTATCTTAAGGCGCCTGATGTCAGACTCGATCTGTATTCCAAAAAACTAGATCTGGCAAAATTGATGGCCATGGGCGGAGGGGCAAAGCACGAGGAAAAACCGGGTGCGAAGAGCGGAAAAACGACAGCAGGCAAGGGGAAACCCGTTGCCGATGAAAAGAAGATGGACATAAAGGCCACCGGCGATATCAAGGTTGACACGGCCACTTATGAAGGCTATACGATGAACAATTTTGCAATGAAATATCGATATGGCAATGGTGTTGCGAATATCGATCCGATGACAGTTAACTTCGCAAGCGGGCAGAAAATGGACCTTGCCGGGGTCATGAAAGGCGTCCTGGTATTTCACTATCTTCCTGATAAGGGCGAGGCCTCCGATCAGATAAAACGCTCTCTGACCGGAAAGATGGCTGTCGACCTAAGCAAGTTGCAAGTTAAGGAGTCCAAGATAACCGACGCTGTTGCCATGTTTACGGGACTCGAAGATCTCAGGCGACCCTCTTTTGACAAGGGGCATTTTGATCTTAATATCAAGGATCAGAAGACGCTCATTTCAGGACAAATGAGTTCTCCGCGCATTAAGGTCGTCCCGTCAGGAACGGTTACATTCACAAAGGCGCTCGATATGCTTGCTGATATAGAAGTGTCGCCTGAACTGGCATCAAAGATGAAAGTTGCGCGCTTCACCGGTTTCATGGAAAGCAAAGACGGCTGGACACTCATACCCTTGAAGATTACCGGCACCACGGATAAGCCTTCTGTTGGACCTAACCAGGCAGCGCTTAAGAAGCAGCTGCAGAAAGGCATTCAGAGCGAGATAGAAAAGAGACTCTTCAAGGGAGGATCGCAGCAGGGTGACAAGTCCCAGAATTTGCTAAAGGGACTTTTGGGCAAGTGAACGCGGTCACTTAATAGTAAATAACCTGCAGACGGAAAGACGGCAGCGCGGAAGGCGCTGTCGTCTTTTATTGGCCGAGGGCTCAGGCATTTCAATTCTGCGTCGACCTTGTCGTTCAACATCATCATTATCGCATTTCTCCCTTAGACCGCCTCAATCAGTTACCTTACAAATGGCTGCAATTACTCATTCGGCAACCAACAACCTTAGTAAGAAATAAGAGTCTGATATATGCAAAATAAAATTGCATTTTAGCAACAGAAATGTTAACATTTCTTCATTTTTAACGATATAGATACATAGAGAACTAAAATCTGTACGTTCCAAGCGTTCCAAGTTACCGGATTAAAGATATAAAAATAGTTTCAGACGAGGGGGGCAAAAGCGTGTATCGAAAAAACAGCATTGCGTCTATTCAAGGAGACGCATCAACCTTGAACTTGATGTCCCGATATTCAACAAAAGCTCGGACAATTTCAATATTTAGCCGGTGTACTTATCCGATATTCTATTTGGCGCTTTTAATGATTTGCCTGACTGCCAGTCCGGTCCTTGCGGATTTGACTGCATCCGTCACGCTCGGGAGCGGACAGCCCGGCACCATTTATCCGGGGCAGACGACGCAGCTCCAGATAACGCTTTCCAACACCAATTCATCCGCTTCGATCACGTCGGCGGGCTTCAGCAACACCCTGCCGGGGACGCTGCCGAACGGGCTTAAGATTGTCGGAGGAGCGAGCTACAGCTGTTCCGATAGCAACACAACCGGCACGCTAACGGCAAATACGGGTTCCCAGAACATTACCTTCTCGGGCGGCACTATTCCGGCCAGGGTCGGTTCTACAGACGGGACATGCATTATTGTTATTCCGGTGACTGCCGGAACTGCAACGGGCGGCACTGCCACTTACACGTATACCATCAACAGCGGCGCAGTGACAGGCACCGATAACACCGGGGCCGTTGCCAACACCGGAGCTGTCAGCCAGAGCATCAATGTTTCAGCGATAGCGCAGCCCAGCATCTCCAAGAATTTCGGTGTGTCCACTCTTTACCTCGGCGGTGCCTCGACTACTTTGACGATTACCCTGAGTAATACGAACAGTGTTTCGATCCCGAATTTTTCTCTTACGGACAATTTTCCGACCAACGCAAACGGGGCGCTTATCCGGATTGCGAATGCGACCACCACTAACACTTGCGGTGGAAGTTTTTCCCCGGCTGTGTCCGCCGGCGATACGTCATTGCACCTTGCAGGCGGCACAGTGCCGGCTAACGGCTCGTGCACGATAACAGTCAATGTCGAGGCAAGGCAGCCCAACGGCGTTTACAGCGTCAGCGGCACCAACACCATAACGAACTCGAATTTCAGCAACGACATCGGTATCAGCGCCGATGTTTCACAGGCATCCAGGTCGATCACAGTAACCTCTCCGCTTAATGTAGCCAAGAGTTTCTCACATGCATCTCTGGCAAGCGGACAGAACGGCACCACGACAATCACCTTGAGCAATGCCGCGACAAGCGCTCTGACTATAACCATATTTGACGATTCGCCGGTCGACGGAGTCGGCAATGCAGACGCAACCAGGGGACTTCTGGTTAACAGCGTCTCAAATACGTGCGGCGGGACCGCTAACATTCTTCAGGTAAACGGGGTCAATCGCGGTGTCCGACTGAGCGGCGGTACCATACCGGCAGGCGGCTCCTGTACAGTGATGGCAAATTTCGTTGCGACCACCCAGGCAGCCAATACCCCTGTGACTTATACAAACACTATTCCCACCGGGGCTGTCGGGGTTACTACGGCCGGTGTGGTCAGCCCGGCCCGTTCTGCTGCGATTCTGGTGGCCGATACCCTGCGGGTTACAAAGGTTAATAATTCCAGCAACCCTCGCCCCGGTAATCCGGCCAAATATACGATTACCGTGCAGAACTGGTCTTCATCCCCAATGAGCAATGTGCGGGTCCAGGAGACACTGCCCAACGGGTTGACGTTTCTTACAGGTACGATCAATGGCAATAATTATACACCTACCAGTACTTGCTCTCTGTTAACCGCCAATGCCACTGGAGATACGGCGCTGACTTTCACTCTTGCGACGATAGCAGCGCGTACGGGCGTCAATTCGCCAGGGTCCTGTTCGATAACGTTTTACGCCATGGTCAGCACGTCTGCCGCCAGCAGCAGTTCCACTGCCAATGCCATTGGCAGTGGCGCAGTCTGCACGGACAACGGGACCGGGATTTGCAACGGCAGCGGTGATACTTCAGGAAACAGCACTGTCAACACAACAGTGCTGAGCGCTGCAAAGGCCTTCAGCCCGTCCGGCCCGCTTAACGAAGGCACCATTACACGCATGACAATCACGCTTACCAACTACTCTGCCAACACGCTTACCGCTGTATCTATCTCGGACACTTTGCCTGTCTCCGGCGGCGCGCAGATGCAGATCGCAAATCCGGCCAATGCCGCCAGCACTTGCGGAAGCCCGACAATCACGGCTACGGCTGGGACCACGTCGGTTTCAATGAACGGCGGCACTGTACCTGCAAGGGCAAGCCTGGGCTCAGGTGCTGCCGGGACCTGTTTCCTGCAAGTGGATGTCGTAGGTGCGGCAGGTACGTATAATAATTCGGCGAGCGCTGCCGGCACAGAGACATACGCCAATGGTACCACACATCCTGTTACCGCCAACGCGAGCGCATCTATTGTATATAACTCAATCCTGTCTGCTACCAAGAGTTTCTCGCCATCGAGCGTTTCATCGGGCGGCAGATCGACCGTCACGATTCGGCTGGCGAACTCCGGAGCAAGTGCATTAGCGAATGTACATGTGACCGATACCTTGCCCGCTGGTATGGTTGTGGCGCCTGCGCCCAATGCATATACAACCTGTGCCGGAAGCATATCAATCACGGCGGCGCCGGGGGCCGGCTCCGTCAACATGACGGGCGCAGCTATATCGGGTCTCGGCAATTGCGATCTTCTGTTCGATGTGGTTGCGACCGGCAGCGCCAACTGGGTCAATATCATCCCCGCGGGCGGCATTACCGCGAACGGCGGCGTATATAACCAATCTGCGGTTACGGGGACCCTCAATTTCAATTCGCCTGTGAATCTGACGGTATTTAAGGCGACGAACCCGAGCACTCTGACCTTCCCCGGACAGGTGAGTCAGATGACAATAACCATTACGAATGGGACGCAGGCTGTCACCAATCTGCGCCTTACTGATTACTTTACGGCAAACGGCACCTCCGGCGCGGCCCCTAATGGCATGGTTATAGCCGCCACTCCTGCCGCCTCCACCACATGCCCAGGCGGGATCGTAGCTGCAACCGCAGGCGGGACAGCAGTCGGCATTTCTGGGGTGTCGCTCGCAGCAGGTGCGTCATGTGCGATTAGCGTCAATGTCACCTCAACCACCGTCGGCGGTATCACGAACTATATTACTGCCGGGGCCATTATAACGGACCAGGGCCTGTCGAACAGCGGCCAGGCTACGACCAGCTTAACGACCGGGAGCAATCTCGGAGTGTCCAAGGGCTTTACGCCGAACGTCGTCAAACCGGGACAGCGTTCCCGCCTTCGCATTACTTTCTACAACCCGACGAATTTCCCCATGGCCAACCTCGCGGTTATAGATACATTGCCAGCGGGTGTTACGGTCCCGACCGGCCCGAATCCGGTCACAACTTGCGCCGGGGCAACGGTGTCGTCTCCCGCATCAAATCAGGTGCGTGTTTCAGGCGGTACTATAGCAGCAGCTTCAGGCGGCGTTGCGGCATCGTGTTACGCAGAAATCGATGTCTTTGTCGCTGCATCAGGCGATTATCTGAATACGATCCCGGCTGGCGGAGTGACCGCCACGTCCGGAGGGTCGCCAGTAAGCAATCCTCAACCGACAAGCGACACGCTGCGCGCGAGAGCCCCGCTAACCGTTCACAAGGCTATTGCTAACCTGACGCTTGATGCAGGCAATCCTGCGCCCTTCACAACCGGAACTGCAACGCGGGGGGGCGGTGCTGCTGCGACAATGACTATCAGGCTTGAGAACTCGAACACCGCCAGCCTGACGGGTGCGGCATTTACCGATACACTGCCCAGCGGTCTTGTTGTGGCCACGGCTCCGAATGCCGGCACAACCTGCGCAGGTGGCGTAGTCATCGCCCCGGCTTCTGCCACGAGCATCAGGCTCACCGGTGCGACTGTCCCGGCAAGCGGCTCATGTGTGGTTACTGTCGATGTGCTGAGCAACATATCCGGGGTTTATACCAATACGATCCCCGCAGGTGCAGTGACGACTATAGAGGGTGTGAGCAACGAGGAGCCGACCAGGGCACAGTTGATTGTTTCCACCCCGCCGACTGTGAGCAAGCAGTTTTCGCCGGCCGTAATCCCGCCAGGCGGTACGTCTACGCTGACTATTTTTCTGAATAATGACAATACATCTGCTGTAACGCTCTCATCCATATTCACCGACACCCTTCCTACAGCGCCCGGCGCGATTGTCGTTGCAGCCACGCCGAATGTGGTCAAAACATGTTCCGGCGCTGTGACGGCGGCTGCCGGCAGCGGAACAGTAAGCTATGCCAGCGGAGCTACGATACCGGCTGGGGGTTGTACCATAAGCGTCAATGTCACGGGGGCTACCGCCGGTGTCCACACGAATAACATCCCGGCAGGCGCGCTGCAGACGAATCTGGGTAACAACCAGCAACCTGCGAATGCAACACTGACAGTCAGCACGCTCGGATATATTTCGGGCAGGGTCTTCAGGGACAACAATGCGACACCGAACGGGACTTTTGAGACTGGGACGGATGCCCCAATCGCAGGTGTAAGCATAACGCTAACCGGTACGGATTATGGGGCTAACGGGGTTGCAGGCGGTGGAGACGATACCCTGGTAAGCTTTACAACCGCTGCCGATACACTGGGCAATTATGTGTTTGCCGGCCTGAACCCGGGCAATTATACGGTGACTGAGCCGGCACAGCCTGCGGGGACTATCAATGGTATAACCACCAGCGGGACAGTAAGCGGAGGAGGCGGCGGCACTGCAGGCACTGCCACAGCGATAGGCACGACTCCGAGCGCCATAAGCGGGATTGTCCTCTTGAGAAGCGGCATTCAGGTAGCGGGTTCTCCCAATAACAATTTTGCCGAGGTTGTCCTTTCGGGCATTTCCGGAACGGTGTTTCTCGATGAGAATAATAATGGGCTTCAAAACGGCGCGGACGCGGGCATTGCGGGCGTTGTAATTGAGCTGCTGAACGGCAGCGGAACAGTCATTGCCACCACCACGACCGACGCTAACGGCAATTACACTTTCACCAGCCTTCAGCCAGGGACATATTCGGTCCGCGAGCCGAATCAGCCTGCAAATACGTCAAACGGAATTACGACGGCGGGAGCGGTTGCCAATGGCGGCACTCCGGGCACAGCTACGAATCCTGCAACGCTGCCCAGCCGCATCAGTACCGTCATCCTTCCGCCGAATACGGTATCTGGCGGAAATAATTTTGCCGAAGTCCCGAACGGCCGCCGCATATCCGGCGTGGTATTTTTAGACTACAACAACGACGGCGTTATTAACGGCTCTGATCATGGAATTGGCAGCCAGACGCTGAACCTGACCGGCACGGATATTAACGGCAATGCGGTCAGTCGCACTGCGACGACCAATGCAGACGGCACTTACGATTTCCTGAATCTTCCTGAGGGCACATATGTTGTAACTCAGCCGAATCAGCCGTCAGGGACGACCAACGGGCAGACCCTTGCAGGCACTACAGGGGGCACTCCTACGGCAGTCGGTGTTACGCCGAGTGGCATCAGTGCAATCCCGCTGACCGGAACCAATACGGTCTCGGCCGGCAACAATTTTGCCGAGATCCCCGGGGCATCTCCAGACCTCGCCATAGCTAAGACACATTCTCCGGCAAGCCTCGGTGCCTCAAGCAACACGGGCTATTTTACCCTTACGCCCAGCAATGTCGGCGCAGTGACGAGCAGCGGCATGATTACCGTAACCGATACGCTTCCTGCGGGCATCACTCCGACATCTTCGACAGGCGCGGGTTGGACTTGTACGATTGCAGGACAGATTGTTACTTGTACGTCTACAACGGTTATCGGTAACGGGGCTACCGGCAATCCAATTATTGTGCGTGTATCCGTTGGCTCCGGCCTGTCAGGTCAGGTGCTTACGAATACCGCGACGATATCCGGCGGCGGAGAACCCGCAGGTTTTGAGGGCAACAATACCGCTGCCGATGCTGTGGCGATTGCACAGCAGGCGTCATTGCAGGGGCATGTATGGCGAGACCTAAACCATGATCGTATCTTCAATGCCGGAGAGACCCCGGTGCCCGGCTGGACGGTAGAGCTGCTGCTCAACGGAGTGCTCGTCGGAAGCACAGTCACAGCAGCTGACGGAAGCTATATTTTCCCTAATATTTCGCCTGGGACAGGATATCAGGTCCGTTTCCGCGAACCGTCAAGCGGCGCAGTTTACGGATATGCAGTGCCGAATGAGCAGGGACTTACTTTCACAAATGGCACGGTCAGTGCAACTGCCAATCCGGCAGGGGCGACTGCAATGGACGGGACCCTCAGCAATCTGACTATCCTTGCCGGAGCGAATATTTTGCAGCAGAGCCTTCCACTCGACCCGAGCGGTATCGTATATGATGCTGTGACTCGCAATTCTGTGCGCGGGGCGACGGTGGTTATCAGCGGACCAGCCGGCTTTGATCCGGCAACCCATTTGGTGGGGGGAGCAGCCAATGCTTCGCAGGTTACGAGTGCTAGCGGCTTTTATCAGTTCCTGCTTCTGCCCGGAGCCCCAGCGGGCACTTATACACTGAGCGTAACTTCACCCGCTGGGTATATGCCGGCGCCGTCAACGATGATTCCACCGACGACCGGCCCGCTTGCATTCCCTGCAAGTGGTGTTACTGCAGTGCAGGCGCAGCCGGCGGCGCCGACCGGCAGCCAGCCGACTACCTATTACTTCACATTTTCGCGTGGTGCGGGCAGCACAGGCAGTATTGTCAATAACCATATTCCGATTGATCCGATGATTGGCGGGGCTATTGTTGTAACAAAGACCACGCCTTTGGTGAATGTAAAGAAGGGCGACCTGGTCCCTTACACAATAACGGCAACCAATACCTTGTCGGCAGCGCTGACATCTATAGATATCAGGGACCAGCTGCCTCCGGGCTTCAAATTCCGTCAGGGCAGCGGCACTCTGAACGGAGTTAAGACAGAGCCGGCAGTGTCGGGCCGTAACATGACATGGCAGAATCTAACCTTTACTCCCGGCGAGAAAAAGACCTTCACGCTGATTCTGGTAGTAGGCGCGGGCGTGAGCGAAGGTGATTATGTAAACGAAGCATGGGCTGCAAACAATCTGGTCAACAGTGTTGTTTCCAATGTGGCCACGGCGACTGTCCGCGTAATTCCGGATACGCTTTTTGACTGCCCGGACATCATAGGCAAGGTGTTCGACGACAAGAACGCAAACGGGTATCAGGATAACGGTGAGCCAGGCATTGCAAACGTGCGCATTGCAACTGTGCGTGGCCTGATCATTACAACAGATGCGCAGGGCAGATTCCATGTTCCCTGTCCGGAGATACCCAACGCCGATCGCGGTTCTAACTTTATCCTCAAGCTTGACGAAAGGACATTGCCGACCGGTTATCGGGTCACTTCCGAGAACCCGCTTGTCACGCGCATCACGCGGGGCAAGATGGTAAAGATGAATTTCGGCGCGACTGTGCACAGGGTTGTGCGCATTGATGTGACAGATGCAGCATTTGTTCCGAATGAGGACAGGCTGCTTGACAGCTGGAAGGCAAAGATCGACGGCTTGAAGGATCAGCTCCTTGAACGTCCATCGATCGTGCGCATCGCATACCGCGGCGGCGCTGACCCGGGAGACCTGGCTGAGCGACGAATACGTGCGGTGCGAAGTCAGATCGAGGCAATCTGGCACGGAGAGAAGGGTCGCTACACCTTAATCTTTGAAGAAGAGATGGTGACCGGAAAATGAAAAAAACATGGAAAAATAAAATGGTCAACAGGTTATTGTCTTTCTTAGGATTTGCGGCAGTTGCAGCCGGTTTGCTCTGCCTTTGTATGCAGGATGTTCTTGCCGCCGACATCAGGGGCAAGATGGTGGACAGAAGCGCGACCTTTGAAGAAGCCATGCCGCCGTCTTCCGAGCGCGAGCTGAAAACGGTTGCGGATTTGTCGGGGCTTACGGTTAGCGAAGTCAAAGAGTTTCGCGAGGCGGTTAGCTCCATGCCTGCTGCTGAACCGCAGATGAAATTGGCGGTCAGGGATGAATCCCGGACTGCGTTGTTCGAGTCCGGGCGCGCGGAACTGTCAGCGGAAGCGCAGAAACGCCTGGAAACACTTGCCGCGCAGCTTAAAGGCAAGCGGAACGTACGCATCTCGGTTGTCGGGCATACCGATTCAGAGCGTATCGCGGCCCACCTGAAGTCGACATATCCTTCCAACAAGGAGCTGTCGGAAGCGCGGGCCATGTCGGTAGCAGCTGCGCTGAAGAAATCCCTTGCAGCAGAAAACCCGGCTATTGCAGCTCAGGGCAGAGGGGAATTCATGCCTGCTTCATCAAATGATACTGCCGAAGGTATGGCGCAGAATCGCCGCGTCGAGATTCGGGCCTGGTATGAGGATGCCGCCGAGCCGGCTCCCAAACCGGTTACCACTTATGTTGATAAGAAGGAGACGAAGGCCACGCCGATGTGCGGGCCCGACGGTGCAAAGGCGCCGAATGTGCCCTTCCGCATCAGTATAGACGGTAAGCCTGTGGAGGGCCCTGATGCACGGCCAGAGGCCGATCGTGAACGCTGTGTGGATGTCGCGCTTGAAAAAGCGGACATCAGGGTCCACTTCGATCCCATGACGGCCAGACCGGCGCTGAACGTATGGACTGAGCCCAACGGCGCGCTGCGGGACAGACCGATAAATTTCTACACTTATACCAATTATGCCTCCTGGATCCGCAAGGCAGAGGTCAGGATTTTTGAAAAGGGGCAAAACAGCCAGCAGCAGCCATTGGCGATCATTCGGGTCAGGTCGAACGAAGGTGCTGTCTGGAATGCCCCTGCAGGCGCGCCCGACAAGCTCTATTTCCTTTTGCGCGTGTACGACGAACAGGGCCGCTTCGACGAAACTGCCGCCAAAGAACTTACTCTCCTTGTGCGCAGGTCGCCCCTTGCCGATGAGGAGAAGCCCGGGCGCGAAGGGCTGATCGGGTATGGCGAGAACAGTCGCGTATTATCCAATATACCGGTACAGGGCGGCATTGTGACGGTTGATGGCTCGCAGATCAAGCCGAATCAGACCGTTAAAGTGCTCGGCATCCCGACCCCGGTAGACAAGAACGGCAAGTTTGCCAGCAGGCAGATCATGCCGGACGGCCTGAACACAGTTGATGTCAACGTCGAAGGGCCCGACGGTGCGCGCACAGTTTTCCGCCGCAACATCGATATTCCCAACAGCGACTGGTTCTATATGGGCATTGCGGATTTGACTATAGGACATAACAGCCTGAGCGGCCCGGTCGAGCTTGTTACCGCAGATAATGAAAATTATGAAAAGAAGACCTATGTCGACGGGCGCGGTGCCTTTTATGTAAAGGGCAAAATCAAGGGCGACTATCTGCTGACAATGAGTGCCGACACGCGCGAGAGGCCGCTGGGAGACCTCTTCAATAACTTCGACTCGAAAGACCCTTACTACCTTCTTCGCCGCTTAGACCCCGACCAGTTTTATCCGGTGTACGGCGACGACAGCACTATAGTCGACGACGCCCCGACGCAGGGCAAGTTTTACGTGAAGGTCGAAAAAGACGATTCCTCCATAATGTGGGGCAATTTTCAGACCCAGTGGACCGGCACGGAACTGACCCAGTACAATCGCGGGTTGTATGGAGCCAACCTCGTGCTGATGCCCAAGGATGCGACCAAATACGGTGAAAGGACTACAACCATCAACGCGTTTGCGGCCGAGCCGGGCACTCTGAGCTCCCGCGAGGAATTCAGGGGGACGGGCGGCTCGCTGTATTACCTGCACCATATGGACATCACACAGGGCTCTGAGCGAGTCTGGGTCGAGATCAGGGACAAAGACTCGTATATGGTGATAGAGCGCAGGCAGCTTGCGCCTTCGCAGGATTATGACGTCAATTACCTGCAGGGTCGGATAATGCTTCGCGCTCCGTTGCCGTCCGTGGCGGACGGAAGCACCCTGGTGCAGACATCTACTCTGAACGGAAATCCCGTTTTCCTGGTGGCGACTTATGAATATGTGCCGGGCCTGACCGCAACCAACGATTTGGCTGCCGGACTGCGGGCTTCGCACTGGTTCGGTGAGCATTTTCGCCTGGGAATAACCGGATACCGTCAGGGTGAAGACCAGTCCGCGCAGCGGTTATATGGCGCTGACGCAATTGTCCGATACAAGCCGGGCACCTATCTGAAAGGTGAATTCGGCCATTCGGAAGGGGCCGGAAATGGCGAGCTTACGTCTATTACGGGAGGCTTCGATTTCAACAACCGCACCGGCAGCTCTGACCATGCAAATGCATGGAGGCTGGAAGGTGCCGTCGATATCGCGGAGGTTGCAGAGGGACATAAAGGAAAACTATCTGCATACTGGCAAAACAGGGAGCGCGGTTTCTCGGGGCCGGGTCAGACGATATTCGATTCTGAAAAGCTGCAGCAGGAAGGTGTTACTGCCTCCGTGCCGCTCGGACCCACCACAACTGTAAACGCAAAGGCCGACCTGAGAGAATCCGACAGCCAATCATATAAGGTTGGCGAGGCCGGAATATCGCAGGTGCTGAATAAAGAGTTTACTGTGTCGGCTGGGGTGCGTTCCGACAGTCGGGATGTGAAGACGCCGAATGCAAGTCAGATACTTTCTCAGGACGGCGAACGCACGGATGCCATTGTGAGGGTCGATTACAGACCGGTAGCCAAGCAGGTGGAAAGTGCTGCAATAACGCAGAAGGAGGCCTCCGGCGAAGGCACCCAAAAGGTCCAGGAAGCCGGACAAGCCGATGCCGGAAAGTCCAAGGTTGAACAGCCTGCCGGTACTGCTGCTCAGCCGACGGTGCAGTATGAGCCCTGGAATCTGTATGGCTTTGCGCAGGGCACTCTTTCCCACTCCGGAGAACGCAACCAGAACAACCGCGTTGGCGTTGGCGGAGGCTGGCAGATGACGCCCCGTTTCAAGGTTGGCGCCGAAGTATCTGAAGGCGACGGCGGGCTCGGCGGCAAGTTGTCGGGCGACTACCGTATTGATGACCGGAGCAATGTTTACATGACTTATACGAATGAAACAGAGCAGCCTGACCTGATTTACAGGGGTCGCCTGGGGACGCTCGTTCTCGGCAGCGATTACAGGCTTTCGGACCAGACCCGCCTCTATTCCGAATCCCGCTGGGTGAACGGTGCAGGGCCTGACAGCCTGGTGCAGGCGTTCGGACTTGATTATGCGCCGAACGACAGGTGGACATACGGCTTCAAAGGTGAAGCGGGAATGGTAAGCGACGAGGCGGCCGGCGACCTCAAACGCCGCGCTGCAGGGCTTTCGGTGGCGTACAAATTCCAGCAGCTCAAGTACGCGAGCGCCCTGGAATATCGAAATGAATCCGGCACCATAGAGAACCGCGAGACATGGCTGATGAGGAACTCTCTCGGATACCAGGCGACACCTTCGTGGCGGCTGCTGGGTAAACTGAATTTTTCGTACAGCGATTCCTCGCAAGGGACTTTCTATGACGGTAATTTTGTCGAATTCGTCACGGGCGCCGCTTATCGTCCTGTGAATAACGACAAGCTGAACGCCCTGTTCAAATACACTTATTTTATGAATGTGCCGTCTCCGGGGCAGGTAACCGCATCAAACCTGATCGCCGATTATTCACAGCGCAGCCATGTTCTGTCGATAGACACAATTTACGACATTGTGCCGTGGTTATCTGTGGGAGTTAAATACGGCCTGCGTATAGGCGAGCTGAAGGCAACCAAGGTTGAAGGGGAGTGGTTCTCAAGCCGGGCCGACCTTTGGGTGCTGCGCGCGGATTTGCATCTGATTCGCGAGTGGGACGCCGTAGTCGAGGGCAGGCGCCTGAGAGTGTACGAGGCTGACGACACGAGATCGGGCTTCCTGTTTGCAGTTTACCGGCATGTGACGAACAATGTTAAGGTCGGGGTCGGATACAACTTTACAAATTATTCGGACGATTTAACCGACCTTTCGTATCGCAGCAAGGGATTCTTTGTAAATGTTGTTGCAAAGATGTAGAAACCTATAATACCCCGCCGGACTCAGGGTTGCAATTTATCCTGAAGTTTCGGCGGGGATTGTGCTACAATTCCACCATGGAGCGCAGAAGGTCAAAGAGAACATCGGTGAATCTGAGGGCCGAACGGATATCCGGCGGCAGGAAGGACGATGTATTTATCGAGGATATATCCGAAACCGGAATACATCTTCTTACGGCCCCATCCTCAGCTTTTGGTAAATACCATGCCGGCAATGAGATCGACGTGCGGTTAGCTCTTCCCCTCGGAGAGAGTATAGTGCTCAAATGCCGTGTGGTCTGGTCTTTCCGCCGCATGCCTCCCGAAAGAGAGGTGGACAGCGTTGGACTGGAGATCATAGGACCGCCCCCCCGCTACCTGGAATTTATCAGGACTTTTTCGAGTGCTGCCGGCGTATGACTGTTGCCGCAATTCTTCGGCAGCTCTTTCCGTAATGGTCAACTAAACTCCAAAAAGATTACCTGAAAAAGCCCTGAATACCGGGGTATCTGGATTCTGATAGCGTTCATATATTGTGACGCATGCCCTTGATTTAAGCAGTAGACTGAAGCAAACTTAAAAGATGAGGGCTATCCCAAAATAATGAATATCGCCAAAAAGATAATGCTGGGGTACGGGGTACTGCTGATCGTGGTCTTCGCGCACCTTATATATTCGCTCTCAATACTCGGCCAGATGGACCGGATAAACGAGGCCATTTCCAGGGTTGATAATCCGATAGTAGTGAAGGCCGACCAGCTCCCAGAAAATCTCTTCGGGCAGGAGCTTTATGCCAGCCGGCTTGCGATTTTAAAGGATAAGGATAGCTACGAGCTTCTGCAGCTGAAGATCAACGAGTTCAGCCAATTGATAAACGAAATGAAATCTGTAAACAATCCTCCTGATTCGTTCAGGGAACTGGTGTCAAAATGCACCGCTTTCCTGCTGGAATTGCAAAGTTTCTACGGCACCATGGCTTCGGCTGCAGCGCTTACTGATGAGCAGAGGAACAGTATAGCTCAAAGGCAGAAGGAACTGATCGAGATGGCCAGGAGCATTAGCGGGGCCGTCCGGTACGATCAGAGGAGCAAGACTGAGCTAAGCGCTGAAATAGGGCGAATGGCATATCGTGAGCTGCTTGTAGTCGGAGTGGGTTCTGTCCTGGTGGCTGTCGGCATTACTTTGCTCTTCGCCCGCTATATATCGAGGGCTGTGGGGCAGCTCAAGATGTCTACGAGAATGATCTCCGAAAGCCGGTTCGATGAGGTTAAATTTCTTGACAGTGGTGATGAATTCGGCGAAGTGTCGAAAAGCATTGCCGAAATGGCCGGCAAGATTCAGCACCTCGAAAAACTCTATATCGCTACCAATCCCCTCAGCCTGCTGCCTGGAGGCCTTGCAATAGACGATACGATCGGCACCCGCCTTGAAGCCGGAATCCCCACCGCTATATGCGTTATCGACCTTGACAATTTCAAGATCTTCAATGACCGATACGGTTATGCAAAAGGGAACGACGTTATCAAGGAAACTGCGGCAATTATTACCGACACGGTAAAGGAACTCGGGGCTGCCGACGATTTTATCGGGCACATCGGCGGCGACGACTTCATTGTTGTTACCGCACCGGATAAATATGAGCCTATATGCAGGGCGATAATAAAGAGGTTCGATGAGCGTATTACATCGTTCTACGATCCTGCAGACAGGGAGAAAGGCGTTATTGTCGCTAAGAACAGACAGGGTGCCGAGGTCGTTTATCCGTTGATGACTGTCTCCATCGCAGTCGTTTCCGACCGTAACGGAACTATCAAGAAGCTGAGCATTCTGAGCAGGCGTGCAGCTGAACTGAAGGAATATGCGAAATCGATGACGGGTAGTGTATTTGTGGTCGATCAGCGGCAATATAACGCTGAGGAGGAGCTATGATCAGGGCCTTCTGGTCATTGCCTTATCGCATAGGAGCGGTTATGATCCTCTTCTTAACGTTTTTTTATGGCTGTGCGCTGAAGAGCACGGTCCCGCCGCAGAATATCAACGCTGAAGAGCAGCGTTTGACCGGCCTGATAGTAAACAGCTCTAACCCCATCGATCTTTCCGATCTGTATTTGCAGAGGGCCAGGCTGCGAGTAATGTCCGTCAACCCCAAGCCCGATTATTACGGCGCCCTCAAGGATTTTTCGGCGTCCCTCAACATGGATTCGACGAGGTCCGATGCTCAGGACATCAGGGATTGGATTACTGCACTTCGCCGGCTTATTACTGCCGAACAGGACGTTGCGCGGTATAAGGCCCGCAATGACCTGCTGGACCAGAGAAACCTTTCTTTGGAGCGGCGGAACCTTGTATTGGACCGGCAGAACCTCTCTTTGAAGGCCACGATCGACCAGCTTGAAAAGCAGGAAAAGGAATTGCGTCGCTCCATCGAAGAAATGCAGGCGATGGAAATCAAGATGGAGAAAAGGCGGCAGAAGCTGCGGTAGCCCTGATAAATCCGGTTCTAATCATTTTGTAGCTGCCATTCCGGGCATTGGTTGCCATATATTGCCACGGGGTGGTATTATGTAACTGTTCCACGATATTTTTTTGCCTTTTAACTTCTCAATCGTAACTTATTGAACGCTATGCTGATTGATCCGGCGACCAGAGAGATGATCTCTCTTGACCGGCTGCTCCAGGCGGCAGGCACTTCGTCGAATGATCAACATGGGCCTTTCTGAAATAGGAAAGCAGGCAGGTCATTAAATAAGCGAGGAGGTAATATGGCTCGAAGTGGTTCCACTGCGGAAACGGCCGCAGGCTACAAAATTCTGAGCAAAGAGACGTTGAGCGACGTCACCAAGCTAATGGTAGTTGAAGTCCCTCAGGTTGCCGCAAAGGCGAAGGCCGGTCAGTTCGTAATCGTCCGTATTGATGAAAAAGGTGAACGGATACCGTTGACCATAGCCGATTACGACCGGCAGGCCGGCACTATAACAATCATCTTTCAGGAAGTCGGCAAATCCACCATGCAGATGGGTACTCTTAAACCGGGCGACCGTTTTGCTACTTTTGCAGGACCTCTTGGCCATCCGACCGAAATCAAAAACTACGGTACCATTGTTTGCGTAGGCGGTGGGGTCGGCATCGCGCCGATATACCCAATTGCGCGTTCTCTCAAGGAGGCAGGCAACCATGTAATCTCCATCATAGGGGCACGGACGAAGGACCTACTTTTCTGGGAAGACAAGATGCGCGCGGTCTCTGACGAGTTGATAATATGCACGGACGACGGCTCACACGGGAGGAAGTGCCTCGTGACAGACCCGCTCAAAGAAATGCTTGAAGCAAAAAAGAATATCGCGCACGTTTGGGCCATAGGCCCGGCTATAATGATGAAGTTTGTGGCTGCGACGACCAAACCATTCAATACGCCGACCGTTGTCAGTCTTAACACGATTATGATAGACGGTACTGGTATGTGCGGCGGCTGTCGCGTTCCCCTGACCGAAGGTGCGCAATTCGTCTGCGTGGATGGGCCCGAATTTGACGGCCATAAGGTTGACTGGAACAGCCTTCTGTCTAGGCTTTCTTTTTACAAGGAGGAGGAAAAGCAAGCAGTAGACCGGTACAAACATAAGTGCAACCTCGACGCAGCCTTGGAAAAAGGGGGGAAGTAGAATGGCAGAACTCACCGCTAAACAACGCATGCAAATTCCCAGGCACGATATGCCTGTTCAGGATGAACACATAAGGAGCGGCAACTTCGAGGAGGTTGCCCTTGGCTACACCCTTGAAACCGCCAGGGAGGAGGCAGAGCGCTGCCTCCAGTGCAAGAAGCCAGCGTGCGTGGAAGGATGTCCTGTAGGCGTACGCATCCCGCAGTTCATTAAGGCACTTCGCGCGGGGGACATGCAGAAGGCCGTCCAGGAGATGAAGGTCAAGAACAATCTTCCGGCCATATGCGGCAGGGTATGTCCACAGGAGACCCAATGTGAAGGCAAGTGCATTCTCGGCAAGAAAGGCGAATCGGTCGCCATCGGCAGACTGGAAAGATTTGTCGGGGACTACGAGCTCAAGCACCGCACTTGTCCGCTGACAAAAGCTAACCCGACGGGGAAGCGCATCGCTATTGCCGGAACCGGACCTGCCGGCCTGACATGCGCGGTTGACCTTGGCAGGGAAGGGCACGAAGTAACCATGTTTGAATCCTTGCACGGTCCCGGAGGCGTCCTTATCTATGGCATACCCGAATTTCGGCTCCCGAAGTCGGTTGTCCACTCCGAAGTCGACTACGCTATAAAGTGTCTCGGCATTGATATCAAGACCGACTATATAATAGGCCGCACTTTGACGCTTGCCGAGATGTCTGATCAATACGATGCGATATTTCTGGGAACCGGGGCCGGCCTGCCGTCTTTAATGCGGATCCCTGGCATTAACCTTAACGGCGTAATGTCGGCCAACGAATTCCTTACGCGGGTGAATCTGATGAAGAGTTATCTCTTCCCGGAATACGATACACCTTCAAAGGTTGGGAGAAAGGTGGCGGTCATTGGCGCAGGAAACGTGGCGATGGATGCAGCTAGATGCAGCATCAGGCTGCAGAAGCTGGTCTCTAAAAATGAATCCGACGAGGTGCACATCGTTTATCGCCGTTCAAGGGACGAGGTGCCTGCAAGGGCCGAAGAGGTGCACCACGCTGAAGAAGAGGGCATCATATTTGACTTCCTTACAAACCCTGTTGAGGTTATCGGCGACGACAAGGGTACCGTGAAGGCTATGCGGTGCATCCGCATGGAACTCGGCGAACCGGACGCGTCGGGTCGCCGCAGGCCGGTGCCCATACAGGGCTCGGAATTTGTCATGGATGTTGATACGGTTATCGTGGCGTTGGGTACAAGCCCCAATCCGCTTGTATTCGAGGATGCCGGAGGGCTCGAAAGGACGAAGTGGGGCACGACGGTTGCCGACGAGGCTACAGGCCGCACTACAAAGCCCAGGGTTTGGGCGGGCGGAGACGTAGTCACCGGAGCGGCTACGGTTATTAGCGCTATGGGCGCAGGCAAGAGAGCTGCTGCCGACATGCACAAATTCGTTACGGAAAAAGGCTCCTGGTAATAAAATAACGGCTTTCTTCCTGGAAAGGGTCTCATTTAGAGGCCCTTTCTTTGTTTTCGCATGTGACTGAAGGGCGGCAGTGCAACAGATTTGTCGGAAAAGTGATATGATATTATAAGGGTAAGTATACCGCCGGTAGCATACTCGATGATCTACAAGTCAGGGGGGTAAATATGATCTTCAGAATCCGCGACTGGAAGATTTCAACCAAGATTATTGCAATGTCCCTGTTCATGATTATTTTGTTTATCCTGGGAGTTCTCTTGTATTTCTTACCGGTTATGTCGTCCAGGATGATGGATGAAAAGAGAAATGCGACGAGAAGCGTTATAGATGTGGCTTACGGTCTTATCGCCGAATATGATGTACGTGTGCAAAAAGGGGAATTCCCTCTGGCCGAGGGCCAGAAGAGGGCGATTGCTACAATCAAGAATCTGCGTTACAAGGGCAGCGAATATTTCTGGATAAATGATATGCATCCTACAATGATTATGCACCCTACCAAGCCGGAGCTTGACGGAAAGGACCTTAGCGAAAACAAAGACCCTAACGGAAAAAAGCTTTTCATTGAGATGGTGAATGTTTGCAGGGATAAAGGCGAGGGGTTCGTAGATTATATGTGGCCGAAACCCGGCGAGACGAAATCTGTGCCGAAGGTTTCATATGTTAAGCTTTATCAGCCCTGGGGCTGGATAGTCGGCACCGGAATCTATGTGGACGACGTCGCGGCTGAGATATCGAAGGTCAGACAAAGGATTCTGATAGCTACAGTTGGTGGTTCCGTTGTTATGCTTTCGCTTATATTTATGGTTTCATTCATCATAACCAAACCGCTCCGGGCCGGGGTAGTTTTTGCAAACAAGATGGCTGAGGGGGATTTTACCATTCCTGACCTGAAAGTCAGGTCGAAGGACGAGGCGGGAACGCTTGCCTCTGCACTAAACAAAACGAAGAATTCATTGAGTCAACTTCTCGGTATGGCAATGGGAAACATCACGAACACCTCCACCCAGGTTGCATCTGCGTCCGAAGAGCTTTCAGCGACGGTCAACCAGATCACCAAGCGGCTCGATGAGCAATCCAAGAAATCTATACAAGTTGCCACTGCCGCGACCGAGATGTCCCAGACTGTTGTCGACATAGCGAAGAATGCTTCCAGCATTGCCACTTCTGCGGAAGAGACCCTGAAAATAGCCAGAAGCGGGGGAAAAATTGTCGACGATACGGTGACCGAGGTCCAGATAATATCGAACACGGTTGCCGATTCATCTCAGATGATCAAGACGCTTGGCGAACGTTCGCAACAAATCTTCGAGATCGTCGATGTCATCAAGGATATCGCGGACCAGACGAATCTTCTTGCACTTAACGCCGCCATAGAGGCTGCCCGTGCCGGTGAACAGGGGCGGGGTTTCGCTGTCGTGGCCGACGAGGTGCGCAAGCTTGCCGAGAAAACCTCGAAGGCTACGGCAGAGGTCGGAGAAATGATCGGCGCGATACAGAGCGAGACGGGTCGGGCTGTTTCTGCCATGGCTGAGAGCCAGTCAAGGGTTGAAAAGGGTGTTGCACTTTCGTCAGAAGCCGGTAGCGCACTGCACAAGATCCTTGACAGCGTGCAGGGCCTGCAGTCGATGGTTCAGCAGATTGCATCAGCTACGGAAGAGATGTCCACGGTTTCAGAATCCATCAGCTCAGACATCGAAGTGGTCGCTGCCGTATCGAAAGAGACCAGTGCGAGCGCCGTCGAGATAGAGACTGCATCGAACGACCTGGCGCGGCTGTCAGCGGACTTGCAGGAAGTAACTAGAAAATTCAAGACGGACAGCCAGCGGAAATAACTGCCGAATCAGCTTGAAAGGTAGTGAGGCCTGGCATAACCAGCCTTTTTATTTGATCGAGCCCAGATATCTGATGCGCTCTTCAGTTGCAGGATGAGACGACAGATAATCAGGTTGTTTGCCGCCTCCGTCTTTCGTTTTGTGTGTCTCTTCCAGTTTTTGAAGCATTGTCGAAAGAAGCTTAGGTGAAAGATTGTTGCGCTTCAAGGCGTCGGCTGCAAAAAAATCCGCGTCACGTTCGAACGAGCGCGAGTACTTAGCCTCTAGCAGCCAGCCTGAAAGCGCCGCTCCCAGACTGCTTACATCTCCGAAATATGCAGCTAGTACGAGTGCCACAACGGAACTCTGTATGATCTGCCTCATGCCATGCCGGAGGGCTACATGACCGGCTTCGTGCGCATAAACCGCAGCTATCTGGTCATCGTTGTCGGCAAGCTGGACGAGCTTGTCAAAAAAAACGATTGTGCCGTCGGGGAGGGCGAAGGCGTTTGCCCCGTACATCCGACTGTCCCTGAACTCAACCTTGATGGGTATCCCGACCGGCGGTAGAGAGAGCCTGCCGAAACGTTCACGTAGTTGCTGCTGCCTTTCTGATGACAGCGATGAGGGCTGAAGGACATTACTGTCGACGATTGACAGGGCCTGCTGGCTTATCATTCTGAGCGCGTTTGCAGGCATGCGGAAAGCTATCTTTTCTGCGGCCCACGGCAGCCCCCACCAATATCCCGCAGTGACAACAACAGCCAGCAGCAGGAGCGAAACCGCGACCCAGCGCCACGACCGCTGCAATCGCTGTGTCAGTGAATCCCCCCGTTTTCCGAGGGCATCCGAAAGCTGCCGGCTGTCGGGAAGCTCGCATGATGTGCCGTCGCTGAAGCGCACTATCCGGTTGGCCCCTTCAAAGCGTTCGGAGGCGGCTACTTCGTTTATAGAAATGCGACGGTCGATGCCGCTGCCGGAGAGCCGGACTTCGCCGCCTGAAATCGTGATGAATACTGGGTGGGCGCGGCTGCTCTGCCCGTCATAATAAAGGCCGGTCCGGCTGCGCTTATTTTCGTCAGAAAGAGAAATCGACATCGAGCGCCTCGGTCAGCTCGTCGCCGGTGGCTGCAATAGCCGCCTCCGTGTCGGTGACAAAGTTATCCAGGCTGCCTGGCGTAGTGAGGGTCATGGTATCGGCCCTGTATTGTGCCAGCTGCACCTGCGCCCAGGGCCAATAAAATCCAAAAGTAATCAAGGTTATAAAGGCATTAGTCGCGACGATGCTGGCCAGATCGCGCGCACGCTGGGCGGATTCAAATGTTACCGGACCAAGACTGGTATGGTTCCATATGAGGTTTGCCATGCGTGTTCTGAAAAAAGTCATAACAATCAGGCGGTACAGGAAGTAAAGAACGATTGCTGCTATGGCAAAAACGATTATTGCCGAACGGCTGATAGATCTGCTGTAAAACGGTGACAACGCGCCGAAGATGCCTAGTGCAAAAGACATTACAAAGCCGATGCCTATGGCCAGACCTATTGTGCGAAAGAAAATGCTGTATACGTCGCCCGCCGTGACCGATAAAGATGCGCGGGTGGTCCCGAAAGACGCACTGTTGACCAGAAAGGAACGCATCCGCTGATAGAAGAGCGGTATGCAAATGCCAAGGGTAAAAAGCGCCATGCTGCCGTACATGATGAAGACAATATAAGCGTCGGCCAGCGTTCCCCTGAAATGGAAACGGATGCCGCGCCAGCTTGTGTTATATAAACGGAATGTGTATGCGCGGCTGACCATCCAGGGAAGGGCCGCGATTACCAGGATTACGAGCAGCCCGTAAATGGCAGGGTCCAGCTTTTTTGAAAAATTCAGGATAGCGAGTATGAGCACTGCAATTATACGGCCTTTTAATATGGCGATCGGGTTGCCATGGTAATCGAAGCTTGATCCGGCAACCCGCGTGTGCCTGTAAAAATATTGGTTCTTTCTGACCTTGGCCCATGCGGAATATATACCCAGTGTGGCTATAGAAAGCAGCAGATTCACGATCCAGATGCGGAAATACTCTCCCCCTGATCCGGTGAATTCGAACTTATAGCTTCCAGGGCTGCCCGCATCCGTTCGCGTAATACGGGGCGGTTCCTTGCCCGACGCGATAAATTTCAGGCATTCTTCGCATGTCAGGCCGCGCGGTGAGGGATGGACCTTGCTCCAGGCGGTTTCTTTGCCGCAAATGGAGCAAACGGCTGTGGCTTCTTTATCGCGGCCAGGCGCAGTTTCGTCATCGGCTGCAGTTTGATGCGTGGAGTCTCCGGAGTCGAGGTCTGAATAAGGGTCCCATCCGGGCTCTTCAGCTTCTGCCTTGCGAGACGCGTTTTCGGCAGCCTCTTGATGGGTTATAGGAACGCTTCCAACTATCTCACCGTATTCAATCCACTTTGCTATAATCTCATTCCAGACCTTCGTGTCCGGCTTGATAGTTCCGGCAGAAGCCAGTTGCTTCATCTGCTCATCGCTGATCGGACCTATTTTCCTGTCGCCGTCTTTATAATACCAGTCCATGTTTATTCTCCGCTCTTCTTAATATTCCCCTGCAAAACAGTGCCACGGGATAGGTTGTCACGATCGAAAATGATATCGGCAGAGGCTGGGCGCTGTCATGTTTATGGCGTTTTCCTGATTACCCTGGTGCCGCAGAGCCGGTCATGCAGTGCCCGCTTTTCAACGTCGAACGCTGCTACGATATACCCTGCTGCGAGAGGTAACGCACTTGCCGTTTCAGCCATACATCTGATCAGTGCCTTGGTATAGCTTATCTTGCCGCCGGCGGTATCGACAACTCTCAGGCCCAGAGCGAGTTTGCCGGGTGTGCCTCCGTATTTGCCGGTGAAGACCGATGAATAGCAGATAAATGACACAATCCAAAGAAAGCAGACGATAAACAATGCAAAGGCTCTGGCAGACATCTCGAATATGGCGTCCGTCCAAAGAAGCAGAAAGATTGCAGTAGCATACAATAGCATGCCTATAACTCCAAGGATGGTTAAATCGATAAGTTTAGCTATCATGCGAATGCAGAAGCCTGCAATAGGCAGTTGTGACGCCTTATCGCCATGCTTGAGTTCGTGGGCATACAGGGATTCGCAGGCAGGACAGAACTTTTCGGCGCCATACCTGACCAGCTCATCGTTTGGGAATTTCTTGAAACACCGCGCACAATAAGACTCTGCCCCAGGCGCGGCAACAGGCGATACGGTTTCCTGCTGTTCGGCACTGTCAGACTCGAATATCGAATACGCCATCCAGTCAGGCCCAGCTACGTTATCATCAGCTTGATGCTCGGCTTCATCAGGCAGGGTGACACCGATTGTTGAGGCTGCTTCGCCAAGAGGCATCCACCTAGCATTCAACTCATTCCATACCATGGTTTCGCGGGTAATTTTGCCCTGCTCGGCTAGTTCCCGCATTTCCCTCTCGTTCACCGGTCCGGTCTTGCCGCCATCAGCTTTATAGTACCAGTCCAACCCACCCTCTCACAGCGAACATACGCAAAATCCCAGCCCATAATGCAAAATATCTATATTTTACCATGACTGAGGCCTGTTTTAACGCTGCGATTTCGTCTCCGCATCCCCGGTTCGTGAATGACGCAGCAGAGTGGTATAATGAGTATGGCAACGCTGTTGGCGTCGGCATTTTGGCACTAAGCCTATGACAATCAGAGAAAAAGGAGCGCTTTATGCAGGACCAATGCATCGGCTGCGCCCATTTCCGAGGCAGTTTCGAAAAGAGCAGACCTTCGTGCGCAGCCTTTCCGCTAGGCATACCGGAGGCAATATGGGAAGGCGACTTCGACCATAACAACCCCTTCGAAGGCGATAGAGGCATCAGGTTTGAAGCGATTGTCGAAGAGGAATAAACGCCTGGGTGTTAGCGTACGCCCCCCTCTTTCAATAGCAAGTTGCTATAATGTCTTCCCCGCGGCTTCTGCAAAGAGTTTAAGCCTGGACATGAGATCGGAAAAGTCTTTCGGCGTCAGGGACTGGGGACCGTCCGACGTCGCATGTTCCGGATCAGGATGTACCTCTATCATCAGTCCGTCGGCCCCTGCTGCGGCTGCGGCAAAGGACATGGCGGCAACATATTTTTGGTGACCGGTTCCGTGAGACGGATCGGCCACAACTGGAAGGTGTGTCTCACCCTTCAGAACAGGGATGGCCGAAAGGTCGAGAGTGTTTCTCGTTGCGGTCTCGAAAGTCCTGATTCCGCGTTCGCAGAGGATCACCGACTGATTGCCTTCGCTCATTATGTATTCGGCGCTCATGAGCAGCTCCTTTACGGTCATCGACATGCCGCGCTTGAGCATCACCGGCTTTCTGATCTTTCCGACTTTTTTCAGTAATTCGAAATTTTGAGCGTTCCTGGTGCCGATCTGGAGGATGTCGGCATATTCAGCAACGAGCTCGGCTGTTTCCGGGTTGACGACTTCTGTTATGACCGGAAGGCCGGTTGCTTTACCGGCCTTGGCGAGGAGTTTCAACCCTTTTTCCTTCATCCCCTGGAATGAGTACGGGGATGTCCGCGGCTTGAATGCCCCGCCCCTCAGCACGTGCGCCCCGGCTTGCTTGACTGCAACCGCCGTCTCGATGATCTGTTTTTCGCTTTCGACGGCGCACGGACCTGCCATAACTACAATACGGCTTCCGCCTATGGAGAGTCTGTCGGTAATCTTTATGGTGCTGGATTCCTTCTTCAGCTCGCGCGACGCCAGTTTGTAGGCCTTCAATATGGGCACTACGCTTTCAACACCCTGCATCGACTCGATGGTTTCTATCACCAGCTGTTTGCCTCTTTCATCCCCGACTGCCCCGATCACGTCCCGCGTAGTTCCATGAATGACATGAGGTCTGTAACCAAGTTCCTTGATCCTGCCGATAACCTCTTCCTTCTGGCGTTTTGACGCCCCTGCTCTCATTACTATAATCATGAACCCTCCTTTGTTTCCGAAAACACAAAGGCCGGGGGTTCCCGGCCTTTGTGATAACGAATCACAACAAAAAAGCCGGTGGCCCCTGTCTGCCCTCGGCTTTCGGTTGATTTATGCTATTCCTTCGTCAACCCCGCCAACAGGCAGACCGGCTAAAATAAAATCCGGCCCAGAAGCGAAGACCCGCGAAGAAATATTCCTTTATCATTGATTACTTTTACCGATTTGTATTCTTATTGTCAAGCAGACGAGGCTGTCAGTCAGGATGTGGAAATAATGCGCCCACTTTCAGTTCGGGCGACAACTGACTACCCCGGCTTCTAACGGGCTGCAATCAATACGAGGAAATATGCTACAGCACTGCAGATAAACAATATTTCCATTTTGTCTGCGCGTTCCATGGTGGCTCCTCCCCTTATAAACACCATTTGATTCAAGTGTATCGCATTAAGAAAGAAAATTAAGTCGGTTGAAGTCTGATTAACAGGTCGGATTTTGTCTGACATGGCTGGGTCATTGATTATCCTGTTATATGCTTCTACAATAGATTCTATGGATTTTAAGGTGTATGCCACGGTTTTTATCTCGATCATGGTTGCGGTTAACGCGCCGAGCGTTGTGCCTTTGTTTATTTCTTTCACAGAGGACATAGCCGACGACAGGAAGAAGATAGCCGCTCAATCCGTCATTACCGCCTTTCTGGTTGCTGCCGGGTTTGTACTGTTGGGCAGTATAGTGTTCAGCGCAATCGGGATAGACGTAGAGGATTTCATGATAGCGGGCGGCATACTCCTGCTGATCTTCTCAATAGTCGACATAGTGTTCCCGGACGTCAGAGGGCGTCATCTGATAACCCCCACCATGGGTGTAGTGCCAATTGGAACGCCGCTGCTGGCGGGGCCTGCAACTCTGACGACGGCACTAGTGCTTGTGGGCAATTACGGTTATATTCCGGTATTGACGTCGCTGCTCGCTAATCTGCTTATAGCCTGGCTGCTGCTTTATAAGGCGGAATTTATCATCAGGCTGATCGGCCTCAACGGCGCCAGGGCTTTTGCAAAAGTGGCGTCGCTGCTTCTCGCCGCTATCGCCGTCAAGATGATAAGAACCGGCCTGTTTGCGATACTGAAGCTGCATTGATTTTGTCCGCTGCAAACTCGCCGTATTTTAAGGCTACTTATGCCGCTCGGACTTGACACAGAGCTGCCAATGGAAAGATAATCTAAACTTACGTGAGGGGCTATACTACTTTGCTAAGAGGCGTTCCTAAACTTGAAGTTCGACAACATAGCTGACAGATATGACTTTCTGAATCACCTTCTTTCACTCGGACAGGACTTTTACTGGAGAGCCGTTATGGTGAAAGAGCTGAATCCGTCCAGGGGAGACCGTATTCTCGATCTTGCAACCGGAACCGGCGACAGCGCAGGAGCCATTGCAGAACGTGGCGTCGACGTAGTCGGTGTGGATATAAGTTTCAACATGCTGCTGAAGGCCAAACAGAAGATTACCGGCATGCATTATCAGATCTGCTCCGGCTCTGGTTACTCGCTGCCGTTCAAGACCGAAACATTCAGCGGCGCCACCTGCGCCTTCGGCATCAGGAATATGCATGAAACGCAGAAGGCGTTGAAAGAGATCCACCGCGTGCTCAGACGAGGGACAAAAATGGTCTTTCTCGAATTTTCTATGCCCCGTGGCATCATAAGAGCGCCGTATGGTTTTTACTTGGGCAGAATACTGCCTTTTGTCGCCGGGATATTTTCGAGGAAGGAAGCGTACGATTATCTTGCGGACTCCATCGAAAAGTTTTACACCCCCGATGGTTTTGCCGAACTGATAGTAGAATCAGGCTTCAGCAGGTGCGAAAAGAGGTCTCTCAGCCTGGGATGCGTCTTTATCCACGTTGCGTACAAGGATTGAAAATGATTCCATACCCGAACATAAGCCCCGAAATAGTCAGGATTGGTCCGCTTGCGGTACGGTGGTACGGATTAATGTATCTGATGGGTTTTGCAGCGTCATTGCTTCTTGTGAAATATCAGATCAGAAGGAAAGGCCTGAAACTCAAAGCGGATTTTGTCGAGACGCTCTATTCCTATCTGATAGCCGGTCTGCTGCTTGGCGCGCGGCTCGGTTATGTCATTTTTTATAACGCTGAGTATTATCTGGAGCATCCCCTGGAGGTTTTTTCAATCTGGCAGGGTGGGATGTCCTTTCATGGAGGCTTTATTGGCGTGCTGGCGGCAGGGCTGCTCTTCTGCAGGAGGCATCGAGCTGATTTCTGGATGGTCGCGGACCTTATCACCGTTACGGCGCCCATTGGATTGGGGCTGGGCAGGCTGGGCAATTTCATAAATGGGGAACTTTACGGCAGGGTGACGGATGTCCCCTGGGCGATGATCTTCCCCGGAGAGAGCATGCCACGGCACCCGTCCCAGTTGTATGAATTCTTCCTGGAAGGCGTGGCGCTGTTTACGGTTCTGTGGACGATTAAGGGAAGATTGAAGTCGGGGCAGCTTACCGCCCTGTTTTTTGTACTTTACGGTATATTTCGGATTATTGCCGAGTTTTTTCGGGAGCCTGACCCGCAGATCGGCTATATTCTCGGTTTTATTACAATGGGGCAGATATTGAGCTGCCTGATGGTAGGGGCCGGGGCATTGCTGTTTGTGGCGCGAGGCAGAAATTGAAGTTAAACTTAAGATGAGATGGACGATAAAGAACGCATCGACAATCTGAAGAGATATGTCTTCTATGAGCTTCTGGATATGGCAGGCAGGGTCATGGTGCTCGTCAAATATTCTCCCGACGTTGTGATCGGCAACAGGGGATTTATCGGCGATGAGAAGGAAACCGGCATCGTGCTTGTGTTCAATCCGAAGATGAAGTTTAACTGGGACGAATTCGGCATTACTGCTACGCTCGTTTTTGGGGCTGCCCCGCAGAAATGTTTTATACCAGCTGACTGCGTGGCAGCTGTCTACTCTCCTGAAATGAATATGCAGTTCGTGACATCAGGGCAGGAGAGGCCGGCTGCAAAGGGATCTGTTGGGAGCGTTGAAGGCGGCCCAAGGCTGAAAAGTGCTAAGGGCGAACCGGACGGCAATAGCGATCCCGACAGCGGGAAAAAAATCATTAGCGTGGATTTCGTGAAGAAGAAGTTGATAAGGGATGAAATTCTCTGAGGGGACGCTCCATGCAAAACGAAAAATTGGTACATGATCTCATAGTTGATCATCTGCGACAGAAATTGGCCAAGGAGTATAAGGAAATCGCTGTCAATACTGGAGGCAGCCCCGACCTGGTCCTGGCAAACCACGGTCTGGTGCTTGCCAATGTGGAAGTCGAAACCGACGGCAGCATCACATCGGGAAAGGCCGATGGATGGAAGGACCTGGCGCAACCCGGCGCCAAACTGATCCTTATGGTGCCGAAAAATGCAAAGGCTAAAGTTACGGAACTGCTATGGCAGAAGGGCATAATGGACAAGGTCAGTGTCGGAAGCTACGAGATAGTAGTGAATATGCCTTAAGGGCTGGTCGTCAGCCCCTTAAGGAGGGGTTACGGTAAAATCGTCGTGTGTCTTATGATCTTCCCTTCTATCAGATAGAGCACCATCTCAGCTATATTTGTGGCATGGTCGGCGATCCTTTCAAGATACTGTGCCACAAAGGTTATACGCATCGCCCGGCATATGATGCTTGAATTCTCCGTCATCATGAAGAGCAGCTCGCTCAGTACCTTGTGCTTCAGATCGTCGATCTCGTCATCTCTCATGATTACGTCCTTCGCAAGCTTCATATCGCGCTTCACAAATGCGTCCAGCGCATCGCGGGTCATCCCCTGTGCTATTTCCCGCATTCTGGGGATGTCGACATACTCTTTCAGGATAGGTTCCTTGTTCAACTCGATTGCCCTTTGAGCAATATTTACGGCCAGGTCCCCCATCCGTTCGAGGTCCGTCGTGATCTTCATTGCGGTGGTAATAAGCCTCAGGTCGCCCGCCTTCGGTTGTCTAAGGGCTATCAGCCTGATCGATGCTTCGTCAATCTCGACATCGAGACTGTTGATTCGATGGTCGCCCTCGATTACGCTTCCCGCAAGGTCATTATCCCTTTCGACAAGGGCCTGGACGGAATCCTTTATGGCCTTCTCAACAAGAGATCCCATCTGCAGGACAATTCCATTAAGGTGCGCCAATTCATCGTCAAATATTGCCATTATCCGAACCTCCCGGTAACATAATCTTCTGTCAGCTTTTCAGAGGGGGCGGTGAAAATCTTCTCCGTGGTCCCGAATTCGATCATCTCCCCCAGCATCAGGAAGCCCGTCCAGTCGGAGATCCTGGCGGCCTGCTGCATGTTGTGGGTAACAATTATTATAGTTATCTCCTTTTTCAAAGTCGTCACAAGGTCTTCTATCTTCGAGGTTGATATCGGATCGAGTGCCGACGTCGGCTCGTCGAACAAAAGCACCTCGGGCTCGACTGCAAGGGCACGGGCGATGACCAGCCTCTGTTGCTGGCCGCCCGAAAGATCATAAGCGCTTGCGTTGAGTTTATTCTTTACCTCATCCCACAGGGCGGCATGCTTCAGCGCCTTCTCGACGCGCTCGGTCAGCTCGGCTTTCTTCCTGATGCCCCTGAGTTTGAGACCGTATGCGATGTTGTCGAATATCGACATGGGGAAGGGAGTCGGCTTCTGAAAGACCATGCCTATGCGGCTCCGAAGGCTTATAAGGTCAATGCCATTTGCGAGCAGGTTGTTTCCCTGGAACAGTATCTCGCCTTCATAGCGGTGCCTGGGGTAAAGGTCATGCATCCTGTTAAAACATCTGAGAAGGGTCGTCTTGCCGCAGCCGGACGGCCCTATAAGCGCGGTAACTCTCCTGCCGTGCACAGTCAGGTTGATATTCTTGAGTGCGTGAATATCCCCCGAATAGTAAAAATTGAGCCCCTTTGTTTCGAGCTCTACGGTATTTGTCAACGCCTGTACCTCCACTTTAAGAGCAGTCGTCCCGCAATGGTTATAAAAAGGATAAAGATCGTTATTATCAGCGATGCAGCCCATGCCTGTGCATGCCAGTCATCGTATGGACCCATGGCATATTGGAAAACGCTTACGGTAAGGGACGGCATGGGGCCGTTCATATTATAGGAGAAAAAGGAGTTGTTGAAGGCAGTGAAGAGCAGAGGTGCTGTCTCGCCGGCAACCCTGGCTATGGATAGCAATATGCCGGTGAAGATGCCGGTCGCCGCGCCGCGGTATACAACCTGAATGATCACCTTATAGTACGGCGCGCCAAGGGCAAATGCCGCTTCCCTCAAGGTCCAGGGGACCAGCGTGAGCATATCCTCGGTCGTCCTGAGCACAACCGGTATCATTATTATGGCTAGCGCAGCACCTCCGGCCCATCCGCTGAAGTGACCGATCGGCCTGACCATGATCGCGTAGATAAAAGTCCCTACTATGATGGAAGGCACACTTACCATGATGTCGGCCAGTATGCTGATCACCTTCGATATATTTTTACCGCGCGCATATTCCGCAAGAAAGGTCCCGCCGAGCAGTCCTATCGGCACACCTACAAGCGTTGCGAAGGACGTGATCATGAGATGCCCGACAAATGCGTTCCGCAATCCGCCGCCGGAGATGCCGGCAGGTGCGGGATCGTTTACGAATAGGCTTATATGCAAGGCGCCAATCCCATGAATCAGCACGTCGGCAAGTATGAAGATAAGCCAGAAGAGCCCGCCGAATGCGGCGAGTGTGCTTAGCAGAAGGGCAACAGACCCTTCGATCTTACGCTTTGTCTCGTGAGTCATCGCGAATACTTCCCTTCAGCCCTCAGCAGGAATATCTTGGCAATGAAGAGCGTCAGAAAGCTCAGCACGAAAAGAACCAGGGCAAGATAGAAGAGGGAAGAAAGATATATGTCCGAGTCAGCCTCAGAGAATTCGTTGGCCAGAGATACCGTAATGGTTGCCGCAGCGTCGAGCAGCGAAGATGTTATCTGGTGGTTGTTGCCGAGTACGAAGGCCACCGCCATTGTCTCTCCAATGGCCCTTCCCATTGAAAGCACGACGCCTCCGAAGACGCCTAGTTTCGAATAGGGTATCACCACATTCTTGACGACCTCCCACTTTGTCGCGCCGATTGCATATGCCGACTCCTTGACCACTGCCGGCGTCAGGTTGAATGCGTCCCGCGATATACTTGCCGTGAACGGAATTATCATTATGCTCAGTATCACGCTTGCAGTAAGCAGGTCTATGCCCATTGGAGTGCCTTCCAGGAGCATGGAGAAGACCGGCAGTTGTCCCAGGGTCTGCTGCAGCGCCGGCTCGATATAGTTTGTCATGATCGGGGCCAGGGTGAACAGCCCCCACATGCCGTAAATGATGCTTGGTATGGCTGCCAGCAGCTCTATGGCGACACCTATGGGACCTTTGAGAAAATTGGGTGCGATTTCCGTTACAAAAACCGCAATGCCGATAGCAATCGGTATGGCAATTAACATTGACAGAACGGTAGTTACAGCCGTTCCATATAGACTGGACGCCGCTCCGAAGTTTTCACGCACAGGGTCCCAGTCTGTCGTTGTGAGAAATTTCAGTATGCCGAATTTTTGGATCGACAGAGATGATTCGGAAACGAGAACAATAAGAATGCCTGCGACAAGAAAAATGATAACGAAGGATGAAATTGCCGTCAATGCTGAGAAGACCATATCTATGGGATCTCTTTTCGCTGATTGTGCCAATTATGTCCCTTTTGTCCAGTGATTAAAATGCCAATGGGTCAGATGGCTCATAATCTGACCCATTAGCCATTTCATACGAAGGGGCTGACGAATCAACCCCCGCCTGTTTTTAGTATAACCCGTTGGCCTTCCAGTAAGCCCTTATCTTGTCCTTGAGAGAGCCAGGCAAGGGAATGTATACAAGTTCCCTGGCCTTTGCATCGCCATGTTTGAAAGCCCAATCATAGAATTTGGCGGTCTTCATGCTGGCCTCTTTTTTATCCTTCGCCAAAAGAATAAAGGTGGCTCCTGCGATCGGCCATGCATTCTTTCCCTTTGCATTGACAAGCCAGAGATAAAAATCCTTTTTAGGGTCGAAGTCGCCGGTGGCTGCCGCATCCTCAAACGTCTTAAAGCTCGGCTCTACGAAATTGCCGGCAGGGTTTTTCAGCATGGCATATGCCAGTTTGTTCTGCTCCGCATACGCAAATTCGACGTAGCCGATTGAAGCATTGGATCTCTTGACATAGTTTGAGACGCCCTCGTTGCCTTTGCCGCCAATCCCAACTGGGAATTTGACGGAGGTGCCTGCGCCCACCTTCTCTTTCCAGGCCGGGCAAGCCTCATTCAGATATGTAGTGAAGATCGCGGTTGTCCCGGAACCATCGGACCTGTGGACTACGGTTATTTCTTTATGGGACAGGGCAAGTTTCGGGTTCATGGACTTGATTTTCGCATCGTCCCAGAACTTGATCTCTCCAAGATAAATCTTGCAAACCGCATCCGAATCGAGATGCATCTGGCCTGCCTTGATGCCGGGCAGGTTTACTACAGGGACCACGCCTCCCATGACGGCGGGGAACTGCAGAAGATTGTTCTTCTTTAGCTCCTCGGGCTTAAGAGGGGCATCGGAGGCGCCGAACTCAACTGTTCTTTCCGATATTTGCCTGATTCCTCCGCCGGAACCGATCGATTGATAGTTGAGCTGAACACCAGTTGCCTTGTTGTACTCAAACGCCCAAGCTGAATAGACAGGATAAGGGAAGGATGCCCCTGCGCCATTGAGCGTTTCAGCAGCCTGAACGGAAACTGAGATCAAAAGCAATAACAGCATAAAAACTATGCCAACAACTCTTTTCATGATTTGCCTCCTTGGTCTAATTAGAATATATACAAAAGTATCTTATTTCCACACTGACGAACCGATCATTATTTTCCAGTATCACCTCCAATTGTTAATGCTACCGGCCTATTATCTGTCCGGTATAGGTAATTAATTATAAATTGGAAATGTTACATCAATATTAAGCCGTTGTTAAAATAATGTTACGTGATAGCTCCTTCAAATCTGCAATGTCTTGCTGCTGGCGTTAAATTTATTATCAGTCTCGATTCGTGACAGAAAGAAGGGGCATCTGGGATGTAATGCACCCCTGCAATATTCATTCAGCTGAAAGGATGTCGGTGCGTAGAAATTATCGTTTGCCTTGCAAATTACCTTCAGCAAATCAATGAGATGGGGACACTTCATATTCAACCATCTTCTTGGTATAAGTCCTACATTGCGGATAACGTGAGCACCTGAACCTGAGCGTGCCCCCGTTTCTTTTATAGAGATGCATAGTACTGCCACATTTCCAGCACATGGGTTTGTTCTTGAGTTCGCGCCTGCTGGCGCTTGGAGTGAATTGTCGGCCACAGATAAGGCAAATATGTCGTTGCTTAAGGCTCTTTGTTCTTCCATACTTATAGTGAGCCTGAGAGTTGCAGTCGGGGCAACGCAGCTCTTTTATTGCGGCTTCCTGTATAACGGCGTCCATATCAGTATTAAAACAAATAAATATTACCGGAATATGAACGCTCGGTTACGGTTCTATTACAGTTTTTATAAATGAATGGTAGGGGATGTGATGGCCGCTTCCCTTATGGATTTAAAATAGAGATGACATGCTTCATAGTGGCGGCCGGTGCAGAACCTGATATCGGCATCTGTAATGTTCCTGATCTTTTCCATTGCCACTGAGCACATCGAGATATTGTTGCAGCATTTCAGGTGGGGACAGGCTATCTTTTTGGCATTATCGGTTTCAGAACACATAATATCCTCCTTCCCTTTATAGTGAATTATAGCCGGTCATTTGTTACGCTGATATTACAAGAATGTTACAAGACTGTTACAACGGCGCCAGGCCTATCTGCCGCGAAGTGATTTCGAAAGGAAGATAGGGCAGTCGTCGAAGTTGTCGTCTGAGCAATAGCCTGCATGCCTTACTTCATCGACCGTGATGGAAGAAATGGAGGCCGTGCAGATGTTTGAGGCAATGTCGTGATAAGGGCAGAGTTTCTGATGTTCAGTCCTGAGGATGCGGTACATATTACGTGTGTCCAGGTCAATCATGCTAGACGCTCCTTTATGGTGTCGAAGATTTTGTATTTCCATGACCATATGCCGCTTTCCGGGCACGGTGAAAGCATGGAGTCCCTGCCGATCAGGTACCTGTTGCCCCTCCAGCCCACGCTGTTGCTGAAGAGGGGGACGAACCATATGAAGCCGATCATGATGTCCTTTAAAGGTCCCAATATGTATGAGGATGTCTTCAGGTCGGCGGAGATTTTTCGCCCCAGGAGGAGGTCGCCGATCGCCTTAAAGAAACTGACGGCAAAGGCGAAGGATACAGTCAGCTTGGACGGTCCGAAGGAAAGCACCGGCACGACAGCCATGAAGACCGGATTGCAAAAGAGTTCCGATATATACTTCGGGCCTCCGATCTGCCATCTGAGCTTGCCCCAACGGGTATGCCTGTTCAGGAATTTTCTGATGCCCCAATATTCGTTGACGTTATCTATCAGATGCCCCGAGAGGACCACCTTCTTTCCGCTTTCATGCATCTTTTTGCCGATCATATAATCCTCGGCAAGGACATCTTTGACCGAGGCGAATCCGCCTATGGCTTCGAGGTCGTGCTTTCTCATCAGCATCGACTTTCCTACCACGCAGGGCATCTTGAGGAACCTGTCCAAAAAACTGACGCTCCCCATGACGAAGGAGTTCAGATGAAGATTCTCGAATGCGGCCCCTGTCGAATATCCGCCCATGCCGCGTATGAGATTGCTGACCAGGCCGACTGAAGGGTCCTTCATTTCCCGTACGATGCATTTGAGATAATCAGGTCGGACCATTACGTTGCTGTCGCTGATGAGGATATAGCTGTATTTGGAAATCCTGTAAGCAGGAATCAGATTATTAACTTTTGGATTGAATCCCGAAACGCATCTTTCGATATGTACAGTGATGTCTTTTTCAGGGTATTTGTCCTTTATCTGCCTGGCCACCTTGCAGGCAGGATCGTTTTCATTCTGCAGCGAAAAGATTAGCTCATATTCAGGATAATCAAGTCGGCAGAAGCTTTCGAGATTATCGAATAGGTTGTCGTCCAGGCCCTTGAGCGGCTTCAGGATCGACACCGGAGGAAAAAAATGGGGGGAAGATTTCACTTCCCCCGCAAAGGGGGGGGTATGGCTGCAGCGATGGGAGCGCACCGACCATATCTGAAGGGTATAAGCCAAGAGGCCGATGATGCTTAATGATGCGAATATGGGGAAGAGGATCTCCATTCTATTCTCCTTTTGATCAATTTCTGAAGAGGGTTATCGCGACCCCCTTGTTGTGCTTTATGCATTGCTTTATGTTGGCGATATCTTTATTGCAATTCAGAAGGGTCTTCCATGAATAGAGATGCCGGGCCTTGTGGAAATCGCTGTTGGCGATATAAGGATATTTCTTGAGGCTCACCACATTGAAGACATCATCCCTGTTGGCAATCTCCCAGGCATCTATATATTTCGCATACTTGTCCCTGTTGTTCCAGAGATAGTAAGTGTCTTTGCTCATGTCGGACATGGTGTGGGGGTGGCACGCAACTATAATGGCGTCCTGCCTTTTGGCTTCGAGAAATATTTTCTCGTAATCCCAGCAGGCCGAAACGAAATCCGTAAGATCGAGCAGAAGGAGGTGTGCGGACCTGTCGGAAGATATATAGTTCTTACTTATTTCGATACCGGGTATGACGAGCATCCCGTATTTACCCAGCGCCCTTTCTCCTTCATGGCGTATCTCGGCCACGTAATCAGGGAAGCTTTCCCTTGTCACCGTGTATTTGAAGCGATGGGCGAGTTTGCCGATGGAGCTGTCCTTGTTGGCTACATGGTCTGTGATGGCGATCGCGTCAAAACCTGCCTGTCCGTAAAGATCCACGACCTTCTTCAGCTCTATCGAACCGTCCGAGTACTTGGTGTGGATATGAAAATCGCATAGAAGCATTGATGCCTAATATTAATGCCTTTTCTGTTACACGATTATTAAGGGAAGGTTACTTTCGGGTTAAATCAGTGACAGGTGCGAACATGAGTCGACAAGTGTAAACTGTAACCGTATCTTAATGCTGCTGTCAACGTAATTTAATGGTTATCACTTATAGTTATAAAACCGATGTCTCAAAATGCAGGAGGGACCATGTTTACAGAAATGAACCGCAGGGAATTCTCGGAGAGACTCCGCCAAAAAAAGGAAGAAATAATTTTGCGCTCTTCAATCGAGATGAAAAAAAGGATCTCGGCAGAAAACAGGCAGACGCTCGGCGCTGGGCTCGAAGAAGGCGACTGCGCCTTTTCCTGCCATTCTGACTATATCCATTTCAGGAATCTCGACTCACAGCGCGCTGTAATAAGACAGATCGATATGGCATTGGATAAATTGTGCGAAGGCAGCTTCGGGGTTTGCGAGGAATGCGGTGCCGAGATAGGTGAACGGAGACTGAAGATAGTGCCGTTCGCCAGATTCTGCCGGGATTGCCAAGAGACCTTTGAAGGGGTGACTTAAAGGTGCTTAGGCCGACTGAATAGAAAAAGCAGCACCAAAAAAGGAGCGACGATAGGATGGCAAAGAAACTTGTTCTGTTTGTATGCATTCATAATAGCGCCCGCAGCCAGATGGCTCAGGCATTATTGAACGCAATCGCAGGGGACCAATTTGTTGCGGAGAGTGCGGGTCTAGAAGCCGGTACGTTGAATCCGCTCGCGGTCGAGGCTATGAAGGAGGTTGGTATTGATATCTCGGGAAATACCACCCGTCGTGCCTTCGACGTTCTGAAAAGCGGCAGACGTTTCCATTACGTGATTACAGTCTGCGATGCCGCCAATGCGCAGAGATGCCCGGTATTTCCTGGAGCACGTCAGTACCTTAACTGGAGCTTCCCCGATCCCGCTCAATTACAGGGGACACATGAAGAAAAAATTAAGGAAGTCAGAAGGATACGCGAGGCCATAAAAGAGAAGATCCAATCATGGATCGAAGAGGTTGATAAAGATCGAGGGGAAGGAGCGGATATACCGCCGTTCAAGATCGACCGATATTGACTCGGGTGCAGCTGATAAGGAGGGGACCGGAAACGGTCCCCTCCTTATCTGTCTGAAAGCAGAAGCGTGATGATTATTTCACATTCACGTAGATCGGGTTGCTGTAAAACCAGAGGTCGTCCCAGGCCATGTCGGCATTGTTGGTCCCGGGGGTGTTGATGAGGGGATTCCCTTCTGCATCGGTCCCGTAGACGATTTTGGTGTTTGTGGGGTCCATCTTGACCACGCCGTATCCGAGGTTGGAGCCGCGGATGCGGAAGAACGTATCGGCTGAAGTATGCTTCACAGTAAACGTCATGGTAGTGTAACCTTCTTTGTCTACATACCATGACGAAGCGTCGAAGGTCTTGACGACAGATGCTACCGTGGGGTCTATGGCGTTGTAGTCAGGGTTCGGGGTCACGCCATCTGAAAGAAATTTGGTCGCCCTTGTCGGATTGATGCGGCCCTGGATGAGCTGGATATGATGCACCTTAGGGGCAGCGCAAACATAGCTTGCCGTAGCGGTGTTGTCTCCTGGGTTGCAGTTATTGGATTCAGGACTCTTGAAGCGGATCTGAACGGTGATCTTCTCTCCCTTCCTGACATCGAGGGCTTCGCCCATGGCGGCAAAGTTGTCATCGCTGTGATTGCCGACGGACGCGCCATGGAAGACCCTGAAGTCGAGTGCGTTTATTAGGTCTCCATGGACCGAGAAGGAGTTGCCGGAACGGAGCCCGTTTATCACATCTTCCTGGGTGAATCCGCGGCGGGGGTGGGCAGCCTTGACCTTGACATAGGTCTTTTCATACTCGCCGGGCCAGAAGTCCACTCCGCCGTTGGTGTCGTCATCATGGAAATCGGAGTTGTCGAAGTTGAAGAACTTGCGGCCGTCGGCCAGGAGGTTGTCCCAGAGGCCTCCGACGGTGGCTACGTATGTACCTGCACCGCCGTAAGTTCCGCCGCCGCAGGCAGTCGCCTTAAACTCGCCTCTCTCGGGAGACTTGTCGTGCCCCGGGATTCCCTCGAAGCCGAAGGCGACCGAAGGTGCATTGTCGTTCATGTCGCGGAATGCCGCTATCGACCATCCACCCACTCCGCAGCCCGCCCGTTCAACATGTGCGGGAATCGCATAGGAAGTGAGGGGATAGTTGGCCCGCATCCACTTTACGGCATCCATGGTCTTGTTGTGCTTGGAGTTCAGCGCGAGTACCGCGGAATAATCGGGGTAGGCCGGGGAGACATAGCTGCTCGTCTGAATCTTGCCCGGCCAGCCCATGGTTATCGCCGTAATGTTGGTGGTTGTGCCGTCCGTGTCGGAATTGTCGAAGCGGTACTCGAATTCGGAGATCGGCAACGCATCGGCAGCCATGACCGCAGTGCTGCAATGTTCATGGCCCGGTGCGTTCCATTCCATGCCAGTCATCACTATCTTTTCGGGATAGTTCGCGCGGATCGTCTCTATCCAGTCGTATGCCCCCATGTAGGCGGGCCCGGCGTATCCGGGGATGTCAGAGGTCCTGATCAATGATTGCCACCGCCACATCTTGCCGCCGGTGGGATCTCCGATGGACGGAAGGGTCGAATATGCCGAGGTATTGTTCCAGAAGTTTCCGAATCCGTCTCTATCGCGGATGCCGCCATGCTCGGAATTGGTGAAAAAGTCGAGGCCGTTTCTGAAGCCGCTCGGTCCGGTCCCTTTCTTGTAAAGCGTTCTTGTGTCTTCAACCGCGTGCGGAGCTATGGTGTGATCGTCGATCAGATCGTTCATGGGCCAGCTTCCGTCGGTGTAGGTGGTGTGGTTGTGGAAATCTCCCACCATCCATTTGCTCAGGACCTTGTCATGACGATCATTGTCGCACGCCTGGGACGCGGCCGCAGGCAGCATGCTGAGGGCGGCTGTCAGCACAACCGTTCCCGCAAACGAAGTGATACTCTTTAAGCCAGGTTTCTTCAGAATCATTTCTCCTCCTCATGTGTGTAATTGAGTGAATGATTAATACCCATCCGCAGTCTCGTTCGCCTGATTTTCCCGGCCGGGATCTCTTCTCAAGAACGATTTCCGCCGATGATTCGCACCTAGCTTAACAAGTGTCGTATTACCCGATTATTACACGGATGTGACAGCTGTTTTACAGAGTCATTACCTTCCTCGACTTGAATTGAAGTTAGAACTCCGATCTGCTTCTGATCAGGTATGAATAATATGCGGCAGCGGCTGTTGGCTTGCGTTTGAGAGTCTTGAAGTCGACCCTGTAAAGGCCGAAGCGTACGTCGAGGCCCTGGAGCCATTCGTAGTTGTCGATGAGTGACCAATAAAAATATCCCCTCACATCTATGCCGTTCTTTATGCTCCTTTCTACGGCATCCACATGCCTTCTCATGAAGTCGATCTTCTTCTGGGCATCCCGTGTCGCCATGCCGTTTTCGGTGATGATGAGCGGAACCTTAAGGCGGGAAGCGTACCTCAGCACTTTTTCGAGCCCGTAGGGATGTATCTCCCATCCGAGGTCGGTAAGGCCGTATCCGTCAATGTCGAGATGGCGCAGCTCCACGGCCATCTTCTTGAAAGGGTTGAAACGCACATGGACCCTCGTATAATAATTGACCCCGAAGAAATCGAGTTTCTCGCGGATGGGAACATCTATGACCGTCTCTTTCCTGAACGGGAATTTTATCTTCATCTGACCGGTCAGGAATGCGTCTGTCAGAGAATGGTTGTAGAAACGCTTGGCAAGCTTCGCGAGGGCGCGGTCAAGGGGGTTCCATCTGGACCAGGGGGCGAGAGCGGCCATGTTGTGGGCCACGCTCACCATCGCATCCTGCACGTTCTTGTGAATGATGTCGTAAGCCTCTGCATGGCAGACAAGAATATTTTTGAGAGCCCTGAGCGCCAAGGCGTGGTCCTTTATCCCAGGGGGCATGCAGCCTTCCAGATATCCTCCGAGCAGAAGCACATAGGGCTCGTTGAAGGTGATCCAGTATGAGACACCTTTCAGTGAAGAGACTACCCTTTCAACGAAATCGAGGAATCTCCGGATAGATTCCTCTTCGTGCCATGGATATTTCTTGATGAACCAGAGCGGGTGGGTGAAGTGATGGATCGTCACCATCGGTTCGATCGAATAGCTCCTGAGGATGTCTATGATCTCTTGATAATGTTCGATGACGGATGAGTCCCACGAATTCTCCCTTGGCTGAATGCGGCTCCATTCGATAGAAAACCGGTAGGCATTTACACCGAGTTCCTTGAGAAGTGAGAGGTCTTCCTTGTAAAGTGAGTAATGGTTGGTGACGTCCGGGTTTTGGCTCAGGATCGAATCCCATGACGACCAATCCGCATGTGGAGAGCCTTCGAGCTGAAAGGCCGAGGTCGCCACGCCCCAGAGGAAATCTTTTTTCATTGAACTATTATAAGGGAGGATTGTTACACGATTGTTACGAACAGATTTGCTATAATGATCTGACCCATGAGAAAGCTTATCAAAGACAGATCCAAAAAAATAGGCCAGCCGCCCGGCACGCTGATTCACATCGGCGATGAGCACCTGAACGATGTCAGGATCTCGGTCCTTGATTACAGTGAAGACCAGTTCCGCGAAATAGAGTCGGCTTCCGCCGAGGCCTGCTATCCGTTTAAGGACTCCGATTCGGTGACTTGGATAAACATCGAGGGCCTGCACCAGCCGGAAGTTTTCGAAAAACTCGGTCAATGCTACGGTTTGCATCCTCTCGTTCTTGAAGACATAATGGCTACGGACCAGCGCCCCAAGATGGAGGACTTTGGCGACTATATATTTATAGTCCTGAAGATGATCACCTATGACGGAAGGAATGGCGGCCCGGATATCGAGCAGGTCAGTCTGATTCTCGGAAAAAATTTCGTACTCTCGTTTCAGGAAGGCAAGGCCGGAGACGTCTTCGATCCCATCAGGCAGCGGCTCAGGACGGCAAAGGGCCGCATAAGAAAGATGGGCGCGGATTACCTTGTTTATGGCCTCATGGATTCCATTGTCGACAATTACTTCGGAGTGCTCGAAAAGCTCGGGGAAGAAATTGAGGCCATAGAAGACAGGCTTGTGGCCGATCCTGCACCGGAGACGCTTCGGTTTATCCATGCCCTAAAAAGAGACATGATATTCCTCCGTAAATCGGTATGGCCGCTGCGGGAGGTGATTGGAAGCCTCGAAAGAGGCGAGTCGACGCTTGTTACCGAATCGACCGGCATATATCTCAGGGATGTCTACGACCACACCATTCAGGTGATTGATACTATCGAGACATTCCGCGATATGCTGTCGGGTATGCTTGACATATATCTTTCGAGCGTCAGCAACAGGCTTAATGCCGTCATGAAAGTGCTTACTGTCATATCCACGATCTTCTTCCCCCTGAGCTTTATCGTCGGACTCTACGGAATGAATTTCAAGTATATGCCCGAACTTGAATGGCGATGGGGCTATCCAACGGTCCTTGTTGTAATGCTGACCATAGCCGCCTGCATGCTGCTGCTTTTTAAACGCAAGAAGTGGCTGTGAAGCTGGCTCACTTTTCCTGATATGCGGATGGATATTTGATAAAGAGGCTAATCAGAAAGCCAAGTATCGGCAGCAGACTAATTAATTTCAAAGCTACAGGTACTCCATAAGCGTCGGCGATCGTTCCAAGAAGGGTCACCCCGATTCCTCCGGTCCCGATTGCAAAACCCACTGTAAGGCCCGATGCCATTCCGATGTTGTGCGGCAGCAGCTTTTGCGACATTGCCATCGTCACCGCAAACGTGGATATAAGCACAAAGCCTAATGCTCCAAAGGCTGCGAAAAGGGCAGGTCCCTTTGCGACAAAGATCAGTGGAAGCACTGCGGAGGACATTGCAAACGATGCAATCAGAAATTGCTTATGGCCCCAGCGGTCAGCCAGACGTGCCCCTATAAGCGTGCCGAACACGCCGCTCAGCAGAAAGGTGGAGATGAGCTTGCCGGCATAGACGGCGTCACCTTTCAGATAATCGATATAGTAGAACGGAATATACGTTATCAGTCCGAACTGCGTCCACGATCTCATAATAACCGCCGCTATTATGAGGGATAGAGAAATATATGCGGATTTCCGGGATTTTGCGCCCCCGGCTTTTCGCGCAGTTGCCACTCGTTGCGGGATGGAAATCGATTTCCAGAAAAAGGCAATCAGGACGATAAATACCAACGCCGGTATTATCATGGCCGGAAGAAACGAGATCCCATAATGCTTTAGTATGAAAAGAGATGCTATAGGACCGAAGGCGAATCCCAGATTGCCGCCCACTGAGAATATGGACATGCCTGTGGCGACTTTCTCGCCGGTGAAATATGACGCGGTTTTGAATCCTTCAGGATGGTATGCGGCAATCCCCAATCCGCTTAAAAGCACGAGCACAAGGGTCAGCGCAAAACCGGAAGGAAGAGAGAGCAGCGAAAACCCCACGCCTGCACACAGGCACCCGAGAGGCAGCAGCAGAGGTTTTTCCTTCCTGTCGCTGTAGTAGCCGAAGACCGGCTGCACCACCGATGACGCCAGGTTTGATGCAACCAGAATAAACCCTACAGTTGTATAGGTCAGGCCCAGCTTGTCTTTCAAAAACGGCAGTGCGGCTGGAAGCGCTCCCTGATATATGTCGGTCATGCAATGCCCCAGCGAGAGGAGCAGAAGGACCTTTAGGTTGAGATTTCTCATATCGCAAACGATCCCAGTATGCCAGTCAAATAAATTTGGAGAATGCTATCCAGTCGAACCTGCCGTAATGATTGCGCAGAATGGCCTCTCCCGAAAAACCGATCTTCGTATAAAATGCAATCAGATTTGAGGCAAGCAGCCCTGTCTCAAGATATATCTTATGTGCCACTCCCGAAGACCTGTTTTCGACCTCGGCGATAAGGCCGCATCCGATCCCACGCCCCTGCAGGTCGGGCCTGACCGACAATCTCTCTATGATACATACTCCTCCCTTGATATGATACCTTATCGAACCCGCGGGGATTCCATCAACGCAAACCGCAACGACCGATTTGTATTTCATGTCCTTCCTTATATCGTCGAGGCTTTCATTCAGCGGTGGGATCTGTTCCGGCCTAAGGTGGTCCGTGTAGCGGGCGAAAGCCTCTTTCTGAATCGATAAAAGCGCATAGAGGTCTTTGTCGACAGCATCCCTTGTCTCGATTATCATAACTCGCCTCCTTCAGTGTTATTCAATGTTTCCAGCCGATGCTGTAAAATAAAAAAGCCGCGGTATTTTATTCCGCGGCCTTCGGGATTTTCTGTTATATTCTGCTAACGGCTAATAGAATACCCCTTCAGCCACGGCGCCGTGCCATGACTTCCAAAGGTCTCTCTTGATGATCAGTTTTTGGCAACACATATTACCAATATTACGCCTCTGCAGTGACCATGTCAAGAAAAATCAGCAAATGCTCTCCAGAGTGGCATATAATCATTTTGTCTGCTGTGCGGCTTTCAGATATCTGCGCTGGATGTTCGCCGTTATCAATCTTTCGCCTTCGGCCCTGACCGGTACGGCTTTTTTGAGTTCAGACGCAATATAGGCGACATCGTTTGATTTTGCACAAAGTTCAGAGGCCTTTCCGTCAAAGATAGATAGATATTCCTTCATTTCGGCGACGTCTTTTTTGCCGGATATCGGGCCGTGCCCCGGGATTATCGCTGCCACATCCATTTTCACGATCTCGTCGAGTGTCGCAGCCCAGCCATTGAGATCACCATCTGCCATGTACGGGTGGTATCCGGTGAAAAGGATATCTCCAGCAAAGAGCACCTTGCTGTCAGGCAGATACACAAGGATGCTTCCCTCCGTATGTGAGGCGCTGGTGTGGATCAGCCGCACTTTCCGGTCACCAAGGTCTATTTCCATCGAGTCGCTGAAGGTGATGGACGGGAGCGCGATTTCTGTGCCTTCCATGTCCTGCTCGGACAGCCCGTATCCCCCTGCATTCTTAAGGATTATTTCACCTTTCCTTTCAAGGCTCTGTCTGTCGGTTGAGTGCGATATAATGACCGCGCCCAGCTTCACGAACTCGGCATTGCCAAACGTGTGGTCAAGGTGGTAGTGGGTGTTAACCACATACCGTATCGGCTTGTCCGAAACAGCCTTGATATCTGCTATGAATCTCTTGGCCTCTTTTGCCGATACCAGGGTATCGACTACGAGTATGCCGTCCCTTCCGATAACAATGCCTGCATTAGCGCCGAAGCTGTTCTGAGGCGACATCTGCCTGGTGTCCACATAGGAATATATGTTGTTTGCTACCTTTGTAAGTCCTTGAGCGGCAAAGGCATATTGGGTCGATAGCGTTATGATAAAGACAATCAACACAATTCTGATGGCATAGATAATCGGTAACCTTCTCACGTTGCATTCCTCCTCTGATTGTAATACGGTCATTATGCGCTTCCTTTCGTCTCTTTGCAAGAGTTTGCAAGAGATAGTTGCATTCGACGGCGTGACGCACCGCCGGACGACCTCTGATGCGATTCTCCCTTACATTTGTTATGCTTTTGCATAAAGGGTATAATAGAATCAAAAAAATAAGGAGCATTCGTGATACGCCATACCTTTTCCCTGCTGAACGGCATAGGGGAAAAACTTGAACGCAGCCTCTGGAGGAGAGGCATTCTCACCTGGGATGACTTTCTGACCCTTAAAGAGATAGAAGGCATTAGCCCGGAAAGAAAGGTGTCCTACGACGACCTGCTGACCCGCGCCTCGATAGAACTGGGCGTAGGCAATGCAGAGTATTTTGCCCGGATACTGAAGAGGAGGGAGCACTGGCGCCTTTTTGAAGTATTCGGCGATGGCGCTGTATGCCTCGATATAGAGACCAACGGGCTTCAACCGGGCGCCGGAGGGTATGCCACCGTGGTCGGGCTTTACGACGGCTATGACTGCCGCTGCTTTGTCAGGGGCGATAACCTTACGGCCGAGAACCTCAACCGGGCGCTGACCGGATATAAATACCTGATCACCTTTTACGGTGCTGCCTTCGATGTCCCATTCCTACTGAGGACAATGCCCGGCGTCAGGTTCGACGTGCCGCATTTCGACCTCTGTTTTGCGGCCAGAAGGCTGGAGCTGAACGGCGGCCTCAAGAAACTGGAGCAGATGCTGGGCATCGACAGGCAGGAGAGCGTACGGGGAATGAATGGCTATGACGCAGTCAAACTCTGGGAGCAGGCCAGGAGAGGCAGTTCCGAGGCGATGGAGCGTCTCCTTATATATAACATGGAGGATACAAAGCATCTCCTCGAGATTGCCGGCGTATTGTATGACAAGATGAGGTTGCTGTCCGGTATTGAAGAGTGCAGGGGAGAAAAAAAGGTCTGTGAATGCGCTTAATTCCTTCATATCATACCTCTCGGTCGAGCGCGGGCTTTCCAGAAATACAGTAGAATCGTATGTGTTGGATCTCAAGGGTTTTACCAAATTCCTGGGTGAAAGAAATCAGGAACTGCCTTCATTTTCGCGAGTAGATATCGTTGATTATCTCGGAAGGCTCAGGGATGAAGGCTATTCGACGTCGAGCATCTGCCGCTTTATCTCGTCAGTAAAGAGCTTTTCCAGATATCTGATTACTGAAAAAATCCTTGATGAAGACCCGACTGAAACGTTGCGGAATCCCAAACAATGGGACAGGCTGCCCAAGGCCCTGAGCCTGGACGACATCAAGACGCTGCTCGGGACCGAGGTGAAGGGTGAAAAACACGTGCGCGATGCAGCTATGCTGGAGCTAATGTATTCGTCGGGGCTGAGGGTGAGTGAGATCATATCCATCAAAATAAACGATATAAACTTCGAGGCCGGTTTTATCAGGGTCTTCGGCAAGGGCTCGAAAGAGCGAATCGTGCCGATGAACCGGCGGGCCGCCGATAAGATCAGGAATTACATGCATGAACTGCGGCCTGCACTGCTCAAGGGACGGCAATCACCTTTCCTTTTTCTTACTGCCAGAGGCGCGCCGATGACGAGGCAGAGGTTCTGGCAGGCGCTCAAAAGGCTTGGCAGCCTGGCCGGTCTTAAGCTTACCCCGCACAGCATCAGACACTCGTTTGCGACTCATCTGCTGGACGGCGGCGCTGATCTGAGGTCGGTGCAGAAGATGCTTGGACATTCCGACATTTCAACGACGCAGATTTATACAAAGGTCTCTGCCGACCGGATACGAAAGGCATATCTGGAACATCACCCGAGGGCTAAATAAACGGCAGTTAAAGAGTTATAGCGTTTAAGGGCTAAGAAGTTTAGGGAAAAGATAGTACTATATTTTTATGACTTTCCAAACTCTTAAACCCATTAACACTTTAGCTCTTATTTTAGGAGGATATTATGGCCGTCAAGTTATCGATTCAGGACCTGTACCAGTGCTGCAAGGCTGATTTTTTCCCGTTCGAGACTACACAGGAAATTGTTGATCTCGGAGGCCTGATTGGACAGGAAAGGGCGCTCCAATCGATAGATTTCGGACTTTCGCTCGAAAACAAGGGGTACAATATTTTTGCCCTGGGTGACGCAGGCACGGGCAAGTCGCGGGCTATCCGCACAATTCTTACCGATAAAGCCTCAAAAGAGGCGGTGCCAAACGACTGGTGCTATGTCTATAACTTTAAGGACCCAGATGCGCCTTCAGCTGTATCCATCGAACCGGGAAGGGGCGTCCTGTTTCAGAAGGACATGAATGATCTTATCAAGAACCTTACCGTCGAGATCCCTAAGGTCTTCGAGTCCAAGGAATACGAAAAACAGCGCAATAAAATTGTAGAGGAGTTTCAGCAGAAGCAGAAAAACCTTTTTTCGAGCCTCGAAGAAGAGGCCAATTCCAAGGGCTTTGCGATCAGGCGGGGGGCCCAGGGGCTTTTCATCGTCCCGATCAAGAAGACCGGAGAACCGCTCACAGAGGAGGAGTTTGCAGCGCTTGACGACAATACGAAGTCGCGGGCGGAAGAGATCGGAAAGCAGCTGCAGGAGAAGCTTAATGACATCGGCCGTTCGGTACGAGAGGCCGAAAAGCTGCTACGCGAGATGCTTAACAAGCTTGAGCGCCAGATAGCCCTCGGTGCGGTCGGTCACTTCATAGACGAAATCCGCGAGAAATACCTCGACCATATGAAGATACAAAGTTTCCTTGAGGCCGTTAAAGAGGACATCCTGTCACACCTGGAGGATTTCAAGACGCCTGAGGAGCAGACGCCGCCTCCGCTTCCATTTATGAAGGCGCCCAAGCAGGAAAATACATTCGCCCGATATACGGTCAATGTCATAGTAAATAATGGGGAAAAGAAGGGCGCCCCCGTGGTCTTCGAGAGCAATCCCACATATCTGAACCTTTTTGGAAAACTCGAATACAAGGTCCAGTATGGCCTGGCGCTGACCGATTTTACTATGATAAGGGCAGGTTCTCTTCACAGGGCCAATGGCGGCTATATTATCATCAACGCACTTGACCTGCTCAAAAACCTGTTTTCTTACGACAGCCTGAAGCGGGCTATAAAGAACCGCGAGATCAGGATTGAAGATATCTGGGAACAGTATCGCCTAATGAGCACGACCGGTATCAAGCCTGAAGCGATACCACTGGATGTCAAGGTCATCCTGACCGGCATCCCGTATATTTATTACACGCTGTACAATCTGGACAATGAGTATCGCGAACTGTTCAAAGTCAAGGCTGATTTTGACAGCCGGATGGACCGCACGGACGAGGCCATGATGAAATATGCGTCATTTATCGCGCTATGCCAGAAGGAAGACAACCTTCTGCCCTTCGACAAGCAGGGCGTGGCCAAGATAGTCGAATACGGTTCGAGGCTTGCCGCACATAAGTCCAAGCTTTCCACCAGATTCAGCGAAGTGGCAGACCTGCTAAGGGAGGCGCACTACTGGGCCAGGAAGGAGAATGCACAAATCGTCAGCGGCAAACATGTCGTAAAGGCGCTGGAGGAAAGGGTGTACCGGGTGAGCCGCATCGAGGATACCATGCAGGAAATGATGGTTGAGGACACCATCATTGTCAATACCTCGGGTGAAAAGGTCGGCCAGGTCAATGGGCTTGCAGTGCTGGACCTCGGTGACTACAGCTTCGGCAAGCCTTCGCGTATTTCCGCCAGGACATATGTGGGCAAGGCGGGCATAGTCAATATAGAGCGCGAGACGAAGATGAGCGGACGGATTCACGAGAAGGCGATAATGATAATCACGAGTTATCTCGGCGGCAAGTATGCAAGAAACAATCCGATAAGCCTGTCGGCCTCGATAACTTTCGAGCAGCTTTATGAGATGATTGAGGGCGATAGCGCCACATGTGCGGAATTGTATGCGCTTCTCAGCAGCATATCGGGCGTGCCGCTGAAGCAATGCTTTGCGCTTACCGGTTCGATGGACCAGAACGGCGACGTTCAGCCTATCGGCGGTGTCAACGAAAAGATCGAAGGTTTCTACCACCTCTGCAAGATAAGAGGACTGGACGGAAACCACGGGGTTATTATCCCTGAGCGGAACGTCAAGCACCTTATGCTCAAGCAGGAAGTTGTGGATGCAGTGAAGGACGGCAGGTTTTCCATTTATGCGATATCAAAGGTTGAGGAAGGGCTGGAAATCCTTACCGGGATGACGGCAGGAGAGATGAAAGAAGACGGCACTTATCCCGAGGGCACGATCAATTACCTCATTATGAAGAGGTTCGACGAGATTTCCAAGGCTCTTGAAAAGAAGAAAGAAAAGGATGAAGAGAAGCAGGAAAAGAAGGAGAAGGACGGCAACAATAATAATCAATGAAGAAGATCAGATGGTTTTTTGAGGCCGCGGCCGTGCTTGCCGTGGCCTTGCCGTTTGCGGTCCTTCCGCGGGCTATGGCCCTCAGGGCAGGTGAGCTTCTTGGCCTGTTTGCCTTTGCAATATGGGGCAGCCGGAGGAAGATCGCCATAGACAATATCGGAAAAGCCGTGCAGGCCGGCGGCATCACCATCAACGAGTCGGCTGCGGCGATCGCCAGAAAGAGTTTCATGAATCTGGGCAGATCGCTGGCCGAGATAGTCAAGATATATTTCGGTTTGGGCCAGGGTCTTATCGATTCCATAGAGGTGGAGGGTATCGACAATTACCTCAAGGCCAAGGAAAAGGGAAAGGGCATTCTTTTTATAACCGGTCACTGCGGCAACTGGGAGCTTACTGCATTGGGCTTCGGGGCCCGTGTCGCTCCGCTGGCGGTCATAGCCAGGGCGCAGAACAATCCATATCTGAACCGCATGGTGGAAAAGGCCAGGTCAAGGTATGGCAACAGGATTATCTACAAGCAGGGAGCTTTGATGGCGATACTGTCGGAGCTCAGACAGAACGGAATAGTGGGCATACTTATGGACCAGTCTGTGCTGCCGGAGGAGGGCTACATCATAGATTTCCTGGGGCGGGGGGCATGGACCACCAAGATACCAGCCCTTCTTGCGCGCAAACGTGGGGCAGCTGTAATCCCGGCCTTCATCCATCGAGAGGGGAATCGATATATGGGTAAGATCTATCCTGAAGTACAGCTGTCCACTGAACAGGACCAGGAAAGGGCCGTTGTCGAAGATACCAAGAGGTTTAGCGGCTATATAGAAAATTATATCCGGGCGTATCCTTCTGAGTGGCTGTGGATTCACCGGCGCTGGAAGAGAACCTAGACGCAGTGAAATTCGACCTCAAGAAGACGATCGATGAACTGCAGGAATTCTACTTTTTGTCCGCCAATGGGCTTCTGGGTGCGATCAGGCGTCCTTTTTATTACCATGACTTCATAGACCAGATGGATTATGCCGGGGCCGGTTCTCTTCTCATCGTCTGCCTCGTATCGCTTTTTATCGGCATGGCCCTTTCGTTGCAGTTGGCAGCCGAGCTGTCGGTAATGGGACTGAAAATGTACACCGGCAAGGTTGTCGGCATTTCAATTATTCGGGAAATAGGTCCGGTTGCTGCGGCGCTCGTCTATGCTGGCAGGGTCGGCGCCGGTATGGCATCCGAGCTTGGCCTCATGGTCCTGGGCCATCAGGTGGATTCTCTGAGGGTCTTCGGGGTCGATCCGGTCAAGAAGCTGGTCACGCCCCGGATACTGAGCTCCATAATCATGCTGCCTGCCCTCACACTTGTCGGCGACGCGATAGCTCTTCTTGGAGCTTATTATATTGCGGTATTTGTCAGTCATCAAAGCGGGTATGTCTACTGGACCTCGATACGTTACGAGCTTACCTTTGAGAACGTCTTTTCCGGGGCATTTAAGCCGCTTGTTTTTGGTTTTATAATCTCGGCAATCAGCTGCTATATGGGACTTTCCACCAGAGGCGGTGCTGTGGGGCTGCGGCACTCAACTACAACCGCAGTCGTCCTGTCGATTGTAATGATCATTGTCGCTGATTTTGTGCTGACAAGGATACTGCTCTATGTACTCGGATTCTCAGTATGATACTGTTTGAGAATGTGACGTTCGGCTACGGTCCGAAGCCTGTCCTGCAAGATGCCTCTTTGTCTATCGGTTCCGATGAAAGGGTTGCTATTCTGGGTGGCAGCGGCGAGGGCAAGACGACTATACTCAGGCTTATGCTGGGCCTCATCCGGCCTGATTCTGGGCGCATATCGATAGAAGGCGATGATATAACCGGCAAGGACGAGGATGATCTCAGAGAGATCAGGAGAAAGTTCAGCATTGTTTTTCAGGAAGGCGCGCTTTTCGATTCGCTCAACGTCAAGGAAAACGTGGCTTTCTGCCTGAGGGAATTTACCGACATGTCGGAGGGAGAGATCGACGCTAAAGTCCGGGAGCTCCTTAAGGTGGTCGGAGTCGCCCATGCCATAGATTTGATGCCTGACGAGCTGAGCGGAGGTATGCACAGAAGGGTTGCCATTGCAAGATCGCTTGCGGCATTCGAGCCGAAAATGTTTCTCTATGATGAGGCTACGACCGGACTTGATCCGATCAATGCCGACAGGATCTGCCAGCTCATTAACGAGCTGTGCAAAGCGGGCACCGGCCTGATCATCGTGACGCACAAGGTCGTTGATGCGTTCAAAGTGGCCAAAAGGTTTCTATTCCTGCAAAATGGAAGAATTATCTTTGATGGGGACATGCCGGGTCTGTTACAATCAGAAAATCCGCATATTGGGGAATTCCTGAATGAGTTCAGGTTTAAGGTCGATTAATACGTCGGGCAGGGATACGGGATGTTCGATTTAAAAAAGCAGCTTATGTGGTCTAAACTGAGGGTGGGCGCAGTAATCACTGCCGCGCTGCTGGTGGTTTTCCTTACCGTATTTTTTGCGGGAAGCATAGAGAACCTCTTTAAGCCGAAGATCCAGATATATGCCCAGATCAAGGATGTCAGGGGCCTGCGAAGCGGTTCGCCCGTGTGGCTCTCGGGCGTTGAAGTCGGTACGGTGACAAACATACACCTGGACCCTAAATACGGGACTCTGGTGAGGCTTTCAATAGACAAACGTGATATCGAATATATCCGCAGGGATTCCATGGCGACGGTCATGACAATGGGTCTGCTCGGTGACAAGTATGTGGAGATCAGCAACGGCTCGCGTGAAAGCGAAGTCATCAAGCCCGGAGATGTGATTCAGGGCAAGTACCAGCTCGAGATAAAAGATATTGTGGACGCTACTGCGGAATCCCTCTCCAAGGTTACCGATATTGTACAGAAACTCGGCGGCTTCATAGAAAAGATAGACAAGAGCCAGGGATCTCTGGGCAAGTTTCTGAACGATCCCGCTCTTTATAACAATCTTAAGGAGTCGACGCGCTCGCTGTCTGCAAGCCTTAAGGAGTACGAAGCATCCAAAGGTTCTTTGAAGCAGTTCATCAAAGACCCCACACTCTATGCCAGGATGTCCGATGCTGCTGCCTCTCTTGACGATTTCAGCTCCAAACTCAACTCCGGCAACGGCTCCTTGCAGAGGCTGATATCTGATCCGTCCATGTATGAAAACCTCGACAAGGCGTCGCGGCAACTTGCGGAGGTGCTTGCGGGCATCGAGGCGGGTAAGGGAGTTGCAGGCAAGATGGTCAAGGATGAGGAGCTTGCGGTTCAGGTCAAGGAATCGGTTGCAGGCCTGAATCAGGTTGTGCTGGAACTCAAGGGACTTACAAAAGATATCAAGGAAAATCCTAGGAAATATTTCAAGTTCAGCATTTTCTGACCGGGTCGGCGCGACCGCTTACAGGCGGAATCGTGCCGACCCGGTCAGAAAAAAATTATTAGAGCTGCGTCGAAAGAAATACCGGCAGGGTCATCTGGCTGATCTGGTCGTTCAGCCCTTCCAGTTCATCAATGTGCCTGTCTTCGTCCTTCAGGATGCTTTCGAGCAGGTCGCGTGTTGCAAAGTCGCCCACTTCTCCGGCAAGCACGATCGCCGCGTTATAAGCCTTGATGGCTTCCATCTCAAGGGCGTGGTCATTGTTGACCTGCTTCGGGATTTCAGCGCCTATATGCATCTTTCTCAGATCGCTCACAATAGGTATACCTTCAAGGAACAGTATCCTGGCGATCAGCTTTTCTGCGTGCTTCATCTCGTCTATGGCTCGCTTCTCGGACAGTTTGTGCAGCTTTTCATATCCCCAGTTGCTGCTCATTTCTGAATGCACCATGTACTGGTTGATGGCGGTCAACTCGTCGGCGAGCAACGAGTTCATGGCATCGATAAGTTTCTTGTTTCCCTTCATTAAAAGCCTCCTTTAGAATTTATGGATTATTGTCGAGTTCGGGGACATATCAGGCCGGGACGATATCTGCCATTATGTCACGCATATAAACTTTAACGTTCGATATAGCATTTGTCAACAGTATAAAAAGGAAGATTCAGGACACGATGCCGTTCTGGAGGGCGTAGTGGGTCAGTTCGGCATTTGAGTGCATGCCCATTTTCTCAAGGATCCTTGCCCTGTAAGTGCTGACCGTTTTGGCGCTGAGGCTGAGCTCGCCGGCGATCTCTTTGCCGGATTTGCCGCAGGCGATCATGCAAAGGACCTGGTATTCCCGCTCGGACAGTTTCTCGTGTGGAGGCTTGCCGTCGTCGTCTCCAAGGCAGACGACAAGATTTTCTGCGAGCGAAGGGCTGACATATTTCCCACCGCCCGACACCTTTCTTATTGCAGTGATCAGCTCCGTTGGCGCGCTTTCTTTAGACAGGTATCCGGAGGCGCCGCACTTGAAGGAGCGGACTGCGTAAAGCTCTTCAGGATACATGCTCAAAATCAATACCGGAAGAGAAGGCTTGATGGACTTAAGGTCCTTCAGCACTTCTATCCCGCTGCGGCCAGGCATGGATATGTCGAGCACAACAATATCGAAATCCCCCCTGCGCGCCTTTTCAATGGCATCAGCGCCGTCGCCGGATTCATCCGAGACTACGATGTCGGTCGTTTCAGCAAGGATCTGTTTCAGCCCTTCGCGAACGATAGCGTGGTCTTCTACAAACAATACCTTAATCAAGATGAAAATCCCCTTAGTAACAGACTGCCGAATGCAGCTCGGCAATACGCCGGGCCGCCTGCATTTTCTGCTTTACTCTACTATCTTTTCAGGAATATTGCAACGGAAAAGAGTTGTGCAATCAGCGGAAATGAAGCGTGCGCAATGAACTCCACGGCGTATGTTATAATTTAGCATGTCTGTTGTGGAAATAAAGAAATATCCTGAAACCGTGCTTAATAAGAAAGCTGCTCCGGTTGCGAAGGAAGACAGAGACCTGCCCCGCCTGATCGACAACATGGTTGAAACCATGTACGCGGCAGCCGGGATCGGGCTGGCAGCGCCGCAGGTCGGCGTCGCCAAGCGGGTAATTGTTATCGACATCGGAGGCCGCGAAGGCGGAGACGAGGGCCTGATAGTCCTGGTGAATCCTGAGATCATACTGGCGGAAGGCCTTGTGGAGTCGGAGGAGGGGTGTCTCAGCGTGCCGCAGTATATAGCCAGCCTCAAAAGGGCGGAACGGGTCATTGTGCGCGGCCTCGACAGGACGGGCAATGCCGTGGAAATAAGCGCTGAGGGGCTTCTCGCCAGGGCGCTCCAGCACGAAATAGATCATCTCGACGGGGTGCTCATCCTCGATCGTATCAGTGCCATCAAACGGGAATTCTATAAAAAGAGATATTTGAAGGCCCTAAAAGAGTCTCAGGCCAAGGCCTGACGCTTGCAGCCCCAAAAGAGGTTCTAGTGGCAATTATCTTTTTCGGCACTCCCGACTTTGCTGTACCATCCCTTCAGGCCCTTATCCATGCCCGGGAGGATATCGTCCTTGTGGTTACTCAACCTGACAGATTGAAGGGACGAGGGCATCAGCTTTCAGCGCCTCCGGTTAAAGAACTGGCCTTGAAACACTCTTTGCGCGTCGTGCAGCCTGAAAAGATACGAGGAGCCGAGTTTCATGGCGAACTTGCAGGGCTTTCTCCGGAGTTTATAATAGTTGTGGCATACGGCAAAATATTACCCAAAGAGATACTCGTCTTGCCGTCCAGGGGATGCATAAATGTACATGCGTCACTATTGCCGAAATACCGGGGTGCCGCACCTATCCAGTGGTCGCTGCTGAAAGGCGAGAAGATAACCGGCGTAACGACCATGCTTATGGATGAAGGTCTTGACACCGGGGACATCCTGCTTAAATCGGCAATAGAGATCGATGACAAAGATACTTCTGCTACGCTCTTTGCCGGGCTTGCCGAACTGGGAGCAAAGACGCTCGTCGAAACCATTCGAGGGATCAGGCTGGGCTGTATTGAGCCGACACCTCAGACCGGGGAGGCGAGTCTGGCGCCGCCGCTCAGGAAGGAGGACGGCAGGATCGACTGGACCAGAAGCGCGGATGAGCTTGCCTTTTTTGTGCGTGGCATGAACCCCTGGCCTTCAGCGACATGCATGCTCGGCAAGGAGCGAATCAAGATAACAAAGGCGAGAGCTGAAGCCGGAAGCGGCGTGCCCGGAAGGATCGAAAAGGCGTCCGCCGGGGTGCTTGCGGTGGGCACGTCGAAAGGTCTTTTGGTTGTTGAGGAGCTTCAGCCCGAAGGCAAAAAACCCATGTCGGCAGCTGCTTTTCTGGCTGGACGCAAGTTAAGAGAGGGCGATGAAAAACCTTCTTAGAGGCGTTGTCCTCAAGGTCCTCTATCCTGCCATGATGCTTGCCGGTGCCTTTCTGAAAGGAAGGAGAGAGGGTTTCCAGGTTGCTATTGTAGAACTGAACAATCGTCTGGTGAGGGCCGGAAGTTACCGCGCCAAGTCTCTGCTGCTTCTTTTGCCGCATTGCCTGCAGACTACAGAATGCGATGTGCGGATAACCCACAATATCGACAACTGCAAGAGGTGCGGCAAGTGCGAGATCAGAGACCTCATAAAGATATCCGAAGATAACAGGCTGAGACTTTTTGTCGCTACCGGCGGCACTATAGCGCGCCGCATTGTCAAGGAAGCGAATCCTGAGGCTATTGTCGCAGTCGCCTGCGAGAGGGACCTCAGCAGCGGATTGGTGGACACATATCCGCTTCCGGTCATCGGAATCCTCAATGAAAGGCCTTTCGGTCCATGCGTCAATACCCGCGTCGATCTGGCCAAGGTGCGGGAAGCGATCTCTTTTTTCGCAGGTTCGCGATAATTGGGCAAAAGCAAGATGTCCACAAGGTCTCTGGCTGTTCAGGCGCTGGTCGGGATATTCTCTAACGTCGACGCTGGAACGCTAAAGCCTAAAGATGCGGTGGAATCAGTCTCCGGCGGGCTTGATGAGCGCGACAGGGCGTTCCTCATGGAAATCGTCTATGGTGTAGTCCGGTACAGGGACTATCTTGACTGGCTGCTAAAGAACCTTCTCGACAGACCGTCCTCTCTGCATCCTGAGGCGATAAATAATCTGCGGGCGGCTCTGTACCAACTGCTCTTTATGCGTGTGCCCGAATGGGCGGCTGTCAGCGAGGCTGTGGAAATCGAAAAGTCGCGGGGGCGAAAAGGCAAGGCCGGTCTGGTAAATGCTGTTCTCAGAAACTACCTCAGGCAGCGGAAAGACATAGGGCAGCCTGATGAAAAGGATATCCTCAGCTATATTTCCATAACGACTTCCCATCCGGCCTGGCTCATCAGACGCTGGATAGATAGGCTTGGTCCCGACGACGCACTCAAACTTGCGCGGGCAAATAATGAAATCCCGCCTCTTACACTCAGGATCGACGGCGACCGCGATACTGCCCTGCAGGGGCTTCTCGAAAAGGGTGCGGATGTCCGCAAGACTGTTTATTCTCCGTCTGGAATTGTTCTCAAAGATTTTGTCCCCGGTAAAATCCCGCTGGATGCCTCAACTTATATAATACAGGACGAGGCTGCCCAGTTGATCACCTATCTTCTGGATCCGGCTGCCGGGGAACGGGTGCTGGATGCCTGCGCGGCCCCGGGAGGAAAAACGACACATATCGCACGCCTTATGAAAGATATGGGCGAAGTCGTCGCCGTCGAGTTCAATCCGATGCGAATTGCAAGACTGAAAGATAATATTTCAAGGATGGGGCTGAAGTCGGTCAGGATAATTCGGGGCGATATAAGAAAGAGTGTTGTAAACGGTTTGTTCGATAGGGTTCTTGTAGATGCGCCGTGCTCGTCCATCGGCGTGATCAGGCGAAACCCAGATGTTAAGTACCGCCATGATGAGGATGACCTTGCGCGGTTCGGGGCTGTTCAGGCCAACTTGATCGATCGTGCAGCCTCTCTGCTAAAACCAGGCGGGACCATGGTGTATTCCGTATGTTCCACGGAGCCGGAAGAGGGAGAGGAAGTTGTCGAATCTTTTTTACAGTCGCATGCCGATTTTAGTATTATAGAAGGGGCCTGTCCGTTGCTTGAGCCGTTTGCCTTCCGCAACGGTTCGGGATATATTTTTTACCGGACTTGGCCGCATGCGGATGCGCCGGCCTATGGCATGGACGGTTTTTTTGCCGCGAGGATTGAGAGGAAGAAATGAACAGATTTGTCAAAGTCCCTCTTTATATTGGTATTCTCTTTATCGTGGGCATGATTGCGGGGCATCTGACCTTCAAGATTCTGAGCATGAGCAATACGGTCGAAGTCCCGGACCTGAAGGGCAAAAGCGTCGCAGAGGCCGTTAATCTGCTTCAGAGAACGGGTCTTCATCTGCTGGGAGCGGCAGAAGACTACGACACTGATGTGCCCGCGGGGGCGATCATGAGGCAGGATATCCCGGCTACTAGCAAGGTAAAAGAAGGACGGGGCATAAAGGTCGTCGTGAGCAGGGGGCCGAGGGTCCAGTATGTGCCGGACGTTGTCGGTATGAAGCTTGATGAGGCCGAGGCTGTTCTGGAGGGAAGATCCATTCGGATATCGAAGGTGATCAACGTTCATTCCGATGTTGACAAGAATATAATTATTGCCCAGAGGCCTGAAAGCGATGAAAAGGGTGGAGAGAATTTTCGGGTGATTGTAAGTCTGGGCAGCTTCGAGGAGGATAAAAAGTGACCCGCATTGCACCGTCGATACTGTCGGCCGATTTCATGCGGCTTGGTGAAGAGATAAGGGCGGCGGAGGCGGCGGGTGCGGACCTGGTGCATGTCGACGTGATGGACGGGCATTTCGTCCCGAACATAACCATTGGCCCGATGGTTGTAGAAGGCATAAGGAAAATAACCGGGCTTCCGATCGATGTCCACCTTATGATTTCCGATCCGGACAAATACGCTCACGACTTCGCATCCGCCGGCGCCGATTATATCACTGTGCATGCTGAAGCCACTGCGCATCTCCACCGCTCGGTGCAGTGTGTAAGGGAAAAGGGTGTAAAGGCAGGCGTATCGCTGAACCCGGCTACACCGTTGTGCAATCTTGACTATATCCTGGCAGACATCGATATGGTGCTCCTGATGTCCGTTAATCCCGGCTTTGGCGGGCAGAAATTCATCCCTTCCGTTTTGCAGAAGATAGGGGAGCTGAGCAGCACGATAAGGGAGAGGAACCTGTCCGTACTTATCGAGGTCGACGGCGGCGTGAAGATCGACAACGCTGCCGGGATAGCTGCCGCCGGCGCCGACATACTGGTAATGGGCTCAGCCTTTTTCGGATCGGGCGACTATGCCGCCTTCATGAAAGAGCTGAGGGGCAAACTGGCGAAATAATGGACAAGAAAATATATGAAAAGATTGAGGAGGCTGAGGCCTTAAGGCTGAAGTCGAGGTATCGGGACGCCCTGGTCTTGTTCAAAAAGGCGCGTTTGCTGGCTCAGAAGCGCAAGGACCCTGGTGGGTTGCTCGATGCAACTATGGCTGTTGCAGATGTCTGCCGGATCATGGGCGATTTTGATACGGCTATCGAGTTTTATACCGAGTCGCTTGAAATCTGCGAGGGGCTTTGCAATGATGTTACAGCTGCTGATGCAATGGTCGGTCTCGGACTTTCCTACAGGGCTGTAGGCATGTGGCAGAAGGCAATGAGGCTGATCGGCAAGGCACGCAAGATTTATTCAATTGCTGACGATAAGAAGGGTCTGGCCTTTGCACTTTGGGCCGAGGCCGGCTCGCTCAGAGTGGCGGGAAAGATACCGACGGCTATTGATACGTTTAAGGAAGCCAGAAAGGTGTTCGCATCGGTCGGGTTCGACTCAGGCGTCGCCTACTGCCTTGCCGGGCTGGGCGGCACACACCGCATAGCGGGCAGATTCAGCGACTCTCGCAAATATTACCTGCGCGCCAATGAAATGTTTCGCGCCCAGAAAGATATATTCGGCACAGCGTACACCCATTGCGGCATCGGCAACGCTCACCGCATGTCCGGCGAATTCGGCAAAGCATTACAGCATTTCAAGAAGGCTACCGCCCTTTATGAACAGATCGGGGATATAGTGAGTTTTTCTTATACGCTTTGGAGTCTCGCCTCTGTGTACAAGATGAAAGGCGATCTGGAGCAGGCCGCAGTCTGCATTGCCAACGCCCGCAGAAATTTCAAAAAGACCAAAGACCCCAGAGGAATCGTTTATTGCGACCTGGCGGACGGCGAGGCAGCGTGGATGCAGGGAAAACAGAAGCAAGCCCAAGGGCTGATGAAGTCCGCGCTTGCCAATGCAAAAAAACATAAGTTTAAACTGGAAGAGTGCCATTCAAGGTTGCTACTCCTGAATTTGGAGTATCCTTTCCGCAGGGGTGGGGCTGCTGCAGAGATTTCGTGCTATGAGAAAATCGGGATCGATCTGAAGTTGAACACCATGCCGTTCAACATACCTTAATGACCCTCAAGTCTCAGTTCATAAGCCTGCCCAATGTGATCACTCTGGCAAGGATCGTGCTCATACCGGTGTTCGTTACGGCGCTTATTTATCATAAATACGATTACGCGCTGGCTTTCTTTGCTGTTGCGGGCATTACAGACTTGCTCGACGGACTGCTTGCCCGTATTACGGACCAGAAGACGAAACTGGGCGCCTTCCTCGATCCGCTTGCCGACAAGTTTCTGCTGCTAACTTCTTTTATTCTGTTTTCGGTATACGGCTGGGTGCCGACATGGCTGACCATAACTGTAATAAGCCGGGACCTGGTTGTAACCCTTGGATGGCTCTTGCTTTATCTGACGTCGCATACAACAGGTGTTGCACCGACGATGACAGGCAAGGCGGCGATTGCGTCCCAGCTTCTTTTGATTGCATATATTCTTCTGGCGATAAATCTGCCCGGCCTTCCGGATGAGGCCCCGCTGGCCTCAATGCTGATCGTAGCGGCACTCACCATCGTTTCGGGCTTCCAATATGTGTACCGCGGATTGTCATACAATGAAAAATAATGGCGCTGAAATAGAAGAGGTCCTGCCTGAACGCGTTGCCGCGCGAGCCGGGATCCTGACCGGAGACCGCCTGATTTCAATTAACGGCAACAGGGTCCGTGACAGCATCGACCTGATGTATTTCGGCAACGAGCCGGAACTCGATCTGTTTGTCTCTCGCGGAGACAAGACGATGCATTTTCCGGTTGAGCTTTCCGGAAGCGCTTCGGAACTTGGGATAGCGCTGAAGCCCTTCAAAATAAAGAAGTGCGGGAACCGCTGCATCTTCTGTTTCGTCTCGCAGCTGCCCAGGGGATTGAGGAAAACCCTGTACGTCAAGGATGAAGATTACAGGATGTCTTTTCTCTACGGCAATTATATAACTCTCAGCTGTCTTTCCGACCAGGAAAGAAAGCGGATTGTTGAACAGCGTCTTAGCCCGCTGTATATATCCGTGCACTCCACTGACGCGGAAATCAGAGGGGTTATGCTCGGCAATGCAAAGGCCGGGGAAATACTCAAAGACCTCAGATTTTTCGCCGAGAATAATATCAGGATGCACACGCAGATAGTGCTCTGCCCGGGATATAACGACGGCGTGGAACTTGCGCGCACAATCAATGATCTTTACAAGCTCTATCCGTACGTGCAGTCGGTAGCCGTCGTACCGGTTGGACTTACGGCCCATAGAAAGAAAATGCTTGCTCCTGTGGAAAAGAATGATGCGATAAACGCCCTGGAAATCATTCGCAGGTTCCAGACACGCTTCAGGAGAAAACACGGAGAGCATATTGTCTTTGCCGCAGACGAACTGTATATCAAGGCAGAAATGGAATTTCCGCCGCTGAAGGAGTATGACGAGCTGTCTCAGATCGAAAACGGAGTCGGCTTCGTACAGCTGTTTCTCAGCCAGGCCAGGCGCCTGAAAATTCCGGCTCCGGCTGAAGCGCCGCCCCCCCAATTTGTTACGTTTACGGGCATGTCGTTTTATCCATACCTGGCCAGGTTTGCGGAAAGGCTTGGCAGAAAGGGTTATAGCCTGGAAGTGGTCCCCGTGGAAAATGTCTATTTCGGCAAGACCGTGACCGTTGCGGGCTTGCTGACCGGACGCGATGTGATGAAAACGCTGTCCGGACGGGTTCAGGCCGATTCTATACTGCTTATCCCGGACATTGTTCTGAGAGAGGGGCATGATGTCTTTCTCGACGATGTGTCCAGGCGCGATGTCGAGGACATCCTGGGCATCAGATCTGTTATTGTCGAATCCACGCCCGCCGGGCTTTTGGAAGCGATGGTAGGTTCGATGAAACAAATACGGAGGAGTCCATAATGAATATAAGCGGAAAAACGAGAATCGTAGGGCTTTTCGGGTATCCGGTCGAGCACAGCCTGTCACCCTATATGCATAACGCCGCCTTTGAATCTCTCGGCCTTGACTATTGTTATGTGACCTATCCGGTGCATCCTGACCTGCTGGGCGATGCAGTTCGGGGAATCCGGGCATTATCGCTGGGTGGTGTCAATGTGACAGTCCCTCATAAAGAAAAAGTCATGCCCTTGCTGGATGAGATAGATGAAGAGGCCGGATTCATCGGCGCGGTGAACACAATCCGAAATGAAGGGGGTCGGCTAACCGGTTTCAATACGGACGGCAGGGGGTTCATGAAGTCTCTTGAAGAAGCCGCCATTGCGGTTGAAAATAGAAAAGTGCTTATCATAGGCACGGGCGGCGCGGCGCGGGCTGTAGGCTATTATCTATGCAAGGCGGCGGATAAAGTTTACCTGTATGATGTCGATACACCCAAGGCCGAGGCGCTTGCAGGCCATCTTCATTCGATACGGCAGAACGCTACAATTATAGACGGAGCAACCATGAAGAGCAGGGAATTTGTGAGCGACATGGACATCATCATCAACGCAACACCGCTCGGGCTTAAGAACGGTGATCCGCCACCTGTTGACACTACATTGCTCGGCAGCGGTCAGGTGGTATGCGACCTCATATATAAAGAGACGCCTCTCCTGCGCGCTGCTGCAGATAAGGGCTGCAGGACCTTGCATGGTCTCGGAATGTTGTTATGGCAGGGAGTGATTGCCTTCCAGATATGGACCGGCATAGTCCCTCCGGCGGAGATCATGAAAGAGGCACTGCTTAAGAACATGAAGTAACAAATAATCTTGACAAAATAATCTTTCATCGTCTGTCTGGCATGTAACTTGCCTTTACAAGCCTTCTACCGTGTGGTAATATTTCTTATGAAGAAAGTGCTGTTCCTGCTTTCGGGGATCGGTCTTTTAGCCATACTGACGATTTATTTCTTCCAGGACAGCGATGTGCGAGGACGGGTGCGGCTGGGCGACAATTCCTATATGGAAGACGTTGGCATTGTTCAAAAGAAGGGGGGCGCGACCAATTTTGTCCTCCACGCTGAAAAGGCGGTTTTCCTGACCGCTCAGGAAGTGAAACTGACGGCGCTTAAGATTGATTTCCCTGCAAAAGATCTTAAATTAACCTCTGAAAGCGGCACATACAACACAGAGAGCAAAAACCTGAAGATAGAGGGCAACATAAAGGCCACAACAAAGGACTACGACATCATGACCAGAAAGCTCAGGTGGGATGCTGCCAAAAACGAACTGTTTTCTGACGATAAAGTAAAGATTGTCAGCAAGAAGTTTTATGTCGAAGGAGAGGATCTTAGCGCATCCGGCAGCACGGCTACTCTCCATAAAAACGTAAGGGCGGTCTTCAATGGGAAATAAGATAGGGATCAGGAGTCAGAAGTCAGAAGTTAGAAGTCAGAAGATAGCCCCAAGGAATTATTTTTTTCGAGTCATTATATTTTCTGTTTTCTTTTTTATTCTGACTTCTGGATTCTGTCTCCTGACTTCTCTCTCTTTCGCCGAGCAAAAGAACGCTGCGACTCCTACAGTTATCACTTCTGAGTCTCTTACTGCCGACAACAAGGCCAGAACTGCGCTTTTCACTGGCTCGGTTGTTGCCAAGAAAGGTGACATGACATTGTACGCCGACCGCATGCTGGTTTTTTATTCCGAGGGCGGCAGCGGCAGCAATATTGACAGGATTGAAGCGGACGGAAATGTGAAGCTTATTCGCGGTGATCGCGTTGTAACGGCAGGCAAGGCAATCTATTATGCGGGGCAGGACGAGAGGGCCGTTTTTACCGAAAGCCCGCGGGCGTCTGAGGGCAAGAATGTGGTTACCGGTACTAAAATGACCTACTACATGAAGGATGACAGGTCTGTTGTCGAAAACAGCAAGGTTTTTATAGTCGAAAAAGAGCCCGGTACTCCGGAAAAGAAACTACTCGACAGGCCGAAAGAAAAGAAGAAAAAATAGAACTTATGGTTGCAACTACCACAGATACTCATACACTTGAAGTAAAGGACATCCTGAAGGTCTACGGGAAGAGGCCGGTGGTAAAACATGTGAGCCTCTCTGTCAGCACCGGCGAGATAGTCGGACTGCTCGGTCCTAATGGAGCAGGAAAGACCACTACGTTTTACATGATTGTGGGGCTAATCAAGCCCGAGGGAGGAGACATTCTTCTCGACAGCAGGGACATGAGCAGCCTCCCGATGTATATGCGCGCCAGGAAGGGGATCGGCTATCTACCGCAGGAACCATCCATTTTCAGGAAACTGACTGTAAAGCAGAACCTCGAAGCCGTGCTTGAGATCGCACAATTTGCCGAGGGCCCTTTGAGCAAGACTGATACCAAACTCGAAGTTGACAGGCTCCTTGAAGAATTCAATCTTACCGAGTTTGCGGACCGCGACGGTTACAGGCTTTCGGGAGGAGAGAGAAGGCGAACCGAGATAGCGCGCGCGATAGCAGTGAGGCCGACATTTATGCTGTTTGATGAGCCCTTTGCCGGCATTGACCCAATAGCCATAATCGAACTCAAGAAGATGCTTTCGTATCTGAAGTCCAAAGGACTCGGGATACTGATAACCGATCACAATGTTCGTGAGACGCTTTCGATTACGGACAGGGCGTACATAATAAGCGGAGGAGCGGTCCTTGCCGAGGGAACGGCCGATGAGCTTGTCGGAAACGCAGCCGTTAAGGAAGCGTATCTCGGAGAGGAGTTCAGACTCTGATGGCGCTCGAAAACAGGCTCGACCTCAGGCTTTCTCAGAAGCTGATTCTCACGCCTCAGCTGCAGCAGGCGATCAAGCTCCTTCAGCTGCCGCAGCTGGAGCTCGCGTCCGTGCTCAATCAGGAGCTTGCTGAAAATCCATTCCTCGAAGAGGTCGCGGAAGAACCCGAAACAACATCTGAATCAGCTGCCGGTCATGAGGATGAGCCGCAATATTCGGACAGTTATGACGAAGGCGAACTGTCTGTAGAAAACCTCACCAAGTTCAGCGTTGACGACTATTTTGAGGAGAGGAGCAGCGATGGTCGGGACCTCGGCTATTTCAGCGCGGGACTCGAGGACAGGCCTTCATACGAGCTGTTCTATTCGCAGAAGCCTGATTTGTACTCTCATCTCCTGTGGCAGCTGAGGCTTTGCAGCGCCGCCGACGATATCAGAAGGACAGCCGAAGTAGTAATAGGAAACCTTGATGAAGACGGCTATCTGAGGGCCACCGAGGATGAGCTGATGAATGCTTCAGGCGTATCAGCTGAGGCTATTCAGGCAGCCGTAGCGCTGGTTCAGGGTTTCGATCCGCCGGGCATAGCTGCACGTGACCTCAAGGAATGCCTGTTGCTTCAGGTGAAAGCACTTGTGCTGTGCGGATCACTTGTTGAGAAGATTGTAGCGAACAACCTCGACGACCTCCAGAAACACAAGTACGGCCAGATTGCGCGCGCTTACGGGCTGTCGCTTGACGAGGTCATGAATGCGGTAAGGATCATCGAAGGCCTTGACCCGAGACCTGCGACCAGCCTTTCGGGAGGCGAGACATCCTATGTTGCGCCTGATGTATCAATTGTCAGGACCGACGAGGGGTATCAGATAGTTTTGAACGATGAGGGGATGCCGCGTCTGGGTCTGAACAGCGCTTACCGGCAGCTTCTGCAGAATAAGGAGAACCTCACCAGGGAAGAGAGGAGTTTCATGCGCGAGAAGCTCAGGCTCGCGGTGGAGCTTATAAAAAGCCTGGACCAGAGGAATCGGACGATATACAAGGTCTCGGAGAGCATACTCAAGTTCCAGCAGGAATTTTTCGACAGAGGCCGAGAATATCTTAAGCCTCTTAACCTGAAGGATGTTGCACAGGACATCAACATGCATGAGAGCACCATAAGCAGGGTAACATCAAACAAGTTCCTGTCCTGCGAGCATGGAGTTTTCAGCTTCAGGTTCTTTTTCAGCAGTGCGCTACAGTCCGGAAACGGCGAGGACGTTTCGTCCACTTCTGTTAAAGACCTGATCAGGAAAATCGTGGCTGCTGAAAACTCTGTAAAGCCGATGAGCGACAAGCTCATAGCGGACAAGCTCGGCGAGCACAGCATAAAGATAGCACGCAGGACGGTTGCCAAATATCGTGAAGAGCTAAAGATACCACCTCAGAATATGAGGAAGAAGTATGACTAGAGATGAATTGTAGGGGCGCAACATGTTGCGCCCGAAACTATGAAATCGGGCAGGCATAAGTCCTGTCCCTACAAGAAAAAAAGGAGGAATTATTTATGAACATTATCGTTAACGGAAGACATCTGGAAATCACGCCGGCTCTAAAGAGCTATTCTGTCGAAAAGATGGGCAAATTCGAAAAATATCTTTCAAATATTTCGGAAGCGATAGTAACGCTGAGCGTCGAAAAATATCGCCACAAGGCAGAAGTGCTGATGAAGGTGAACGGTTACATGATCCAAGCAGAAAGCGTGACCGGCGAGATATATTCATCTATTGACGAGGTCGTGGAGAAGCTTGAGAAGCAGGTCGTTAAGTACAAGGAAAAGCTGCAGTCGTTCAGAAAGTCCGACAAGAAGGCCGCCGGTGCTGCCGCCGAGAAGGAAGGCAGGACGGGCAATATCATCAAGTACAAGAAGTTCGAAATGAAGCCGATGAGCCCCGAGGAGGCTGTAGACCAGATGGACCTGCTGGACAAGAGCTTCTTCATCTTCGCCAACCTTGCAAGCGGAGACATTAATGTCGTATATCGCCGCGGCGACGGCAATTACGGCCTCATCGAACCTGTAAAGTAGAGACCTCGATCCAGCCATGCCGGAAGAAACAAGCAGCAGGCTGGGGGTAGTAATAGTAAGCGGGCTCTCAGGCGCAGGCAAGACCGTCGCCCTGAGGGCCCTGGAAGATTCCGGCTATTTCTGCATTGACAATCTCCCTGTAACTCTTATCGAATCATTCCTCTCTACAATCAAATCCGGCGACAATGTTCAAAATGTCGGCATAGGAGTTGACATCCGGGAAAAGGGTTTTCTTAGGGACGCTTACAGCATCATCTGCTCACTCAGAGAGCGCTATTCGATAGAGATACTTTTTTTGGAGGCGGACAAGGAAGTGATGATCCGCAGGTTCAAGGAGACCCGCAGGCCCCATCCGATGATAGCCAGCAAGGCGGCCTCAGGCATAGAAGAGGCCATTGACGAGGAAAAGCGGCAGCTTGCCGTGCTGCGCGAGAGCGCAGACAAGGTGGTCGACACTTCAAATTATACGCCGCACCAGCTGAGGCAGCTCATAATTACCTCTTATGGAAAAACCGGCGACGGGCGTGGGCTTGGCGTGACCATAATCTCTTTCGGTTATAAGTTCGGTCCTCCTCAAAGCGCCGACCTGCTGTTCGATGTAAGGTTCCTTCCTAATCCGTACTTCGTAACTTCACTCAAACAGCTAACCGGTCTCGACAAGAGGGTGGCGGACTATGTCATGGCAAGCCCCGACACATGGACGCTTCTTGCAAAGCTCAATGACCTACTGGACTTCCTTGTCCCCCGATATCTGAAAGAGGGCAGGTCCTATTTGATTGTCGGAGTCGGTTGTACCGGAGGGAAGCATCGCGCTCCTGCAATAGCGCTTGAACTTGCCGCCCATATCAAGGAGGCTCAAGGCATTGGTGCAACAATTATCCACAGGGACATAGACTTATAAAGCTGCAGCGAATTATTTATTCAATTATTAAAAATTGTAATCGAAGAAAATCTTGACTTCAAAAAGATGCCTGTGGTAATTTCAGACGTTTTCGAAACGGGAAAAGACAAACATAACTGATAAAGA
>Ga0187786_10000012_pt1 | contig 68952 bp, 81 predicted proteins | sample 0815_BV2_10_20_M_FD_132449 | JGI IMG/M metagenome (GOLD analysis project Ga0187786, IMG submission 132449) | Tropical peat soil microbial communities from peatlands in Department of Meta, Colombia - 0815_BV2_10_20_MG | ecosystem: Environmental > Terrestrial > Soil > Wetlands > Peat | place...
AAGGGGGTAGTTTGATGTTCAAAATTCTCGGCGGTAAAAAAGAAGAAAAGAGGGAAGTTCTGGAAATAGAACCAGACGGCCCAGTAGATTGTCTGTGCGACTTTACCTTCAACTTTCACTGGCAGCATAAAGGAGAAAAGTTAGACCCATCCTGGAAAATCCCCGGAAGCAAATATACCTTTGGAGAAGTGGTAAATCATCTTAAAAATAAAGGAGACATACATATAAATGGCGATGCTGGTCACAGATTAGCTTCCAGCATGGGAGTAGATCTCCAGTACTTCCAGGGAACCGGGAATGACATCCCAGTAGGAGATGTATATGTGAATGGAAATGTGGACACCCGAATGGGTATTAGTATGACCTACGGTTGTTTGTTTGTTAAAGGAACAGTTAAAGAGCCTATGGGCAACCTGATTGAGGTTAAATCTTCCCAAAAAAAATACCGCCAGTTTCGTTCCATCACTGATATCGCTACCCATGGTTTAGATGGAGATAAACTAATAGGTGCCGAAATGTTAGGAAATAAACTCACTATTAACGACGGAACTGTAAAAGACACCGTAGGTGCTCGTTTAGATAAAAATTTTGAGATAATCATGGAGGGTAATGTCGATCTAAGCACCGGCATACTCATGCGCCAGGGAGTGGTGCGAATTAAAGGTAAAGCAGGTAAAAACACCGGAGCCCTCCTAAACGGTGGTACTGTGATAATAACTAATAATACTGATGATTTTAGTGCCATTGACATGATCACAGGGACCTTAATAGTAAATGGTGATGCTGGAAAATTTATGGCAGCTAACAAGAAGTCCGGAGTGGTATTGGCAAAGAATGGAAGTCCCATACCTCCTGTAAAAAAGAAAGAATTGACTGCCGAAGATATTAAACTCCTTCTAATCCACGGCTTGAATCCTAAGGGATTTTGGAAGTTTGAATGACTAAATAAATAATTAGAATAGGGAAAAGCTTTTATCTTATCTTGTCTATCTTTGATTTATGTTCAGTATTGTAGAGTACCTGAGTACCTCTGCCATCCACTTGATTGAGATGCTAGGTTACTGGGGCGTTTTCCTGGGAATGACCATTGAAAGTGCATGTATACCTTTACCAAGTGAAATTATCATGCCTTTCGCCGGATTCGTAGTGTGGGAGGGGCAAATGACCCTGTGGGGCATTACCCTGGCCGGGGCTCTTGGAAACTTGTTTGGTTCTCTAATCGCCTACTATGTAGGCTGGAAGGGAGGCCGTCCTTTACTGGAAAAATACGGTAAATATATTCTTATAAGCCACAGCAAACTACAATTAGCCGATGAATGGTTTGAAAAATACGGAGACAAAGCAGTTCTCATCAGCAGGGTGTTACCTGGCGTGCGAACTTTCATATCACTACCAGCGGGCATAGCCCATATGGACCTTAAAAAATTCGTTACTTACACTTTTGTAGGTTCTCTGCCATGGTGTTTTGCTTTAGGTTATGCAGGAGTATTATTAGGTCCTAACTGGACTACTATCCAAGCATATGGGCATGTTTTAGATGTTGTGGTTGCTATTGGTGTAATAGTCTTCCTGGCCTATCTTATCTATCACTACCGAGGCAAAAACCACTTGGATGAATAATTTTTTTTTTTAACAGTTAGATTTATATTCTAAATGACCAACTTATATGCGCTAAAATAAACGAAGGTGTATAAAAATGAGAAGTTTCATGCTTACTTTACGGCTTTGGATAGCCACCATACTGCTATTTGGTATTCTGTTTGCCATTATAGCAGGCATAAGTACCTTCTTTGGATTTGGAGGCCCTCTAGTCTTCGCCATGTTTGCCGTGGTTATGGTGATAGGTCAGTACCTCCTGGGACCTAAGATCGTGGAAATGGTGATGCACGTACACTACGTCTCTCCAGAGGAAGCTCCTAACCTCCACGCCATCATCGATGAACTGGCCATGAACGCCAACATTCCCAAACCAAAAGTGGGAATTGCTGAAATTAACCTTCCCAATGCTTTTGCCTTCGGTAAAAGTAAAAAAGACGGTAGAGTCTGCGTAACCCGAGGTATCTTAAATATACTGGATGAAGAAGAACTAAAAGCAGTGTTAGGACACGAAATAAGCCATATTCGCCATAACGACATGGCAGTCATGACCCTAATCAGTGTAGTTCCCCTCATATGTTACTACATCTTCATTGTTACCCTCTTTGACGGAGACAGTGATAGTGGATTCGGCATGATTGGATTAGTTGCCTTAGCCGGGTATCTGTTGGGTAATCTTCTGGTATTATTCGTATCCCGGGTCCGGGAATACTACGCCGACGAAGGAAGTGTAGAAATCGGGGGAAAACCTCACAAGCTGGCCAGTGCTCTTTATAAACTGGTTTACGGCACTGCTTCCATTAATAAAAACGAAGTTAAAGAAGTAGAAGGAGTAAAAGCCTTCTTCGTCAATGACATTTCCGATGCCAGAAATGAGATCAGTGACCTGCAGCAATTAGACCAGAACATGGATGGGGTTATCAGCCCAGAAGAGTTGGCTCAACTACGGGACACACCAATAAAAATAGGAACTGGTAGTAAAATAATGGAACTACTATCTACCCACCCTAATATGGTAAAGAGGATCAAAAAGCTTTCCGAAATGGAACAGCTTTAATTTTTTTTATTATTTAAGTCTTTTTTAAAAAATGGGCCTATTCCACTTCAGTATATTCCATTTTAATAGTTATTTTTTAAAAAAAAGAAATATGTCTACTTTGGAAAATGCACTAATCAATTAATTAAGATATTAAATAAAAAAAAAGAGGTTAGTAAACTTTTACTACCCCTACTATGTTTTGTTTGGGAAGCCAGGTATCCAGTGGAGTTTTTTCAATGGTTACCGTTTCTTCCACACCGTTAACTATCTGAGTCTGAGTACCCACAATCTCTATTTGACGATTGTCACTCTTGAGATACACTTGGTCGCCTTTAATCTCGGCAATTCTCTTTACAATCAGGCCGTAATCAGGGTGTCTGGCTACTACCAGGTCTCCCACCTTGAAATCAGTGGTTTTAAGAACAATGATATCCTGACCGTCTTTGAGAGTGGGTATCATGGAAGTACCCTTCACCGTAGCAGGCATGGGTAGCTGATTTTCTCCATAGGGAGATGTTATTTTAACCTGGGCAGTGTAGTTGTACTTTTGAGCTATGGTCACCATGTCAGCTTTGATACTATCCACTGTGCTGGTGTCATCCTGTATATCAGCCATGGCTTTGGTTTTCATCTCATCAATCATGGCTGATGGTACAGGTCCCAGGGGTATAGGTGATAGCGAACCTTTAATGGTAACATCAGACCCGTTAGTATCCACAGTAATTGCAACGGTTTTGCTGTTGGCAGAAATTATATAAACTGAGGCTGCCACCAGCAGCACGACCAGAATCCCTATAATTAACCATGTTCTTGATTTCAATATTATCACCGTTTACTTTAAGAATTCATTTAACATACTCTGGGTGGTTTTAATATCCAGCTGCCCTAAGACAGATTGAGTACCTAAAGACACATATGTAATTGGAGAACCGAAAAGAGGTGCTATTACACGAGTGTAACTTCCCAACTTTCCCATGGAAATTCCGATGGTGTTATCAGTCTGGGAAACCACTGCCAGAACTTTCAGAGTATCTTGCATGTCACGGGGCATGACCGCGAATTTAGCCAGGTCTCCCCTATTTTTTGATCTTCTAACTATATTTAGAAGTTCTTCGAGAGAGGGAGTTTCTTCGAAGTTATGATATGATATAATAGTTGATTTAGCAGCTTTTATAATTTTGGATCGATATTTATCTGAGGTTTGAAGCTCTATATCAACATAGTCAGCAAATTCAGCTGCTTTTAAAAGAATTTTCGTTCTTTCACGTTCTGATCCTTCAAAATATCCACCTTCCTCTTTCATCCTGTTAGTGACCACCAGAGGATGGTTGATCTTCTGAAGTAAATCCTGCACATTATCCTCATCTGGATCTAAAAGAGAGTCTATTCTAATCTCAATCAGATCCGCACCCATCGAAATAGCTTTTAAAGCAGATTGAACTACTTTTTCACCATCTTCGTCAATTATAGGAGTGCATATTAATGTCTTTTTGTTCAAATTCTTTCCCTTCTATTTTATATTTATGAAAATTAATACGAATGAAAATTAAGGTTAGTTTTCCTTTTTAATATATTTTGTTAGAAGAAACAATTATACTATCTAACTCACCCATGACTAATACTGCAGTTTTAAGTAAATAAAAATCTATAAGAGCAACTTAACTCATATATTCTTAAAAAAAGAGGATTAAATTTCATTCCCCTCCCAATGCATTCTGACAGGTGATGATTTGAAACTAACTTCTATTGGTGCCGATATCTCCAGAAATGATGTTAACTGCAGCCAAGAACTTATAAAGAACATACAAAAAGATATTCCACATTTAATTGCATCTGGAGCCGACAAAGCAGCTTTAACCAATATTACCGGGGATGATTTGGTTATAAGTGCATTTTTAGAGGATGAAAACCTGGCAAAAGTCAACCGAGCTATTGTAGATATACTGACTAAAAATGCAGAAGATCTGGGAGATGTAGAGGGAATATCTTCTACTCCCGAAGGTGCAGGAGAGGGAATATCTTACGCCGAAGCCCAAGTAAGGCAGGATCGCTTTCCGGACGCAGTAATATTATCTTTTGATACTTATGGAGGAGAGTCTTTCGTCCACCAGGTGGCCAAATCAGCCATGCAAGCTGCAGAAGGCATGGATGGTGTCACTGATATAGGAGGTGGAAGTGTAGATGGGGTTCGAGAAATACCCGGTGTGGGTTTTGTTTCCGACATGACCGACGACCCTGTGGTGGCTGTTACCATTGAAGACTTAGAGAGCATTGGTATAATTGCTGGAGCTATGGTTGGTGCTGCTATTGGCAATAAAAATGTTTACCTAGTTAAAAGAGGTTCACCATCCTATGTTATTCCTGGCAGCGTCATCCTTTCAGTGAGTGCTTACATGAATGGAAATGTTATGGACCTGTCTGGACCTTTATCCCAGCGTATGGAAATTTTGCGAGTATAATTAAATTAATTAAATTATTCTAAAAATCACTATAAATAAACAAGGTGTTTAACTGTGATAATTCTTGATAAAAATACTAAATGTGTAGTGCAGGGCATAACCGGGAAGCAGGGGTCTTTCCACACGAAAAGTATGTTAGATTATGGCACCCCTATTGTAGCCGGAACTTCACCAGGGAAAGGAGGTCAGGATTTCAATGGTGTTCCTGTTTACAACTCTATTGAGGAGATTAAAGAGGAGATGGATGTAAATGCATCCATAATATTTATACCTGCACCATTTGCCAAGGATGCAGCCTTTGAAGCACTTACCCAAGTGGACACTGTAGTGGTGATCACTGAACACATCCCTGTTCATGACACTATGCAAATGGTAGCCTACGCCCGTAAACATGACAAAATCTTAATTGGGCCAAATACTCCAGGCATAATAACTCCAGGAGTTGGTAAACTGGGTATAATGCCCGGCCACATTTTCAATCCAGGTAATGTAGGAATTGTCTCCCGTAGCGGGACTTTAACTTACGAAATGGCCAGCCAAATAACCCAGACAGGTATGGGACAGAGTACCTGTTTGGGCATTGGCGGAGACCCCGTGGTAGGTTTAGATTACAGTGACGTACTCCAGAAGTTCCAGGACGACCTTGAAACAGATACCATTGTAATGATTGGAGAAATTGGAGGTAACGCCGAGGAAAAGGCTGCAGAATTTATTTCACAAGAAATAGATAAACCGGTAGTGGCCTACATCGCCGGAACCACCGCTCCCCCCGGTAAGAGAATGGGACACGCCGGTGCAATAATTGAAGGTGCCTCTGGAACTGCCAAGAGTAAAAAGAAAGCCCTGATAGAAGCAGGTGTAGAAGTGGCAGACCGACCTTCTCAGATATCAGAAATTATAAAAAACTTATTATAACTTATTTTAAAAGTGAGCCGCATGGATGAACAAGATCTTGTAAATAAGCTCCTGAAAGGAGAAATTAAACTCCACCAGGTTGAAAATTATGTCAAAACCCCAGAAGAAGCAACCCAAGTTCGCCGAATATTCGCCCAGGAAATTTCTGGCACTAAATTGGAACACCTATCCCATTATTCGATTGACATGAGCGAAGCCTTAAAGCGCAATATTGAAAACCCCATAGGGGCTATCCAGATACCCGTGGGAATTGCTGGTCCCCTTGCGGTTAAGGGAGAACATGCCCAGGGTGATTTTTACGTTCCTTTAGCCACTTCGGAGGGCGCATTAGTGGCATCTGTCAACCGAGGATGTTCTGTTATTAAAGCTTCAGGAGGAGTTAGGGTAGGTATCGTGGCAGATAAAATGACACGAGCCCCAATAATAAAGGCAAGCTCACTACAAGAAGCTCTTAAAATAAAAGAGTGGATGGAAACTAACTTTCAAACTTTAAAAGAAGCTGCAGAAGCCACCACCCGACACGGGAAGTTGATTAAAATTGATCCTATTGTAGTGGTAGGCCGCAACTTATATCCCCGGTTCGTTTACACCACCGGTGATAGTATGGGTATGAACATGGTCACCCTGGCCACCGAAGCTGCCCTGGAAGTCCTAACCAGCGCCACTTCAGCACACGTGGTGGCCCTGAGTGGTAATCTCTGTGTGGACAAAAAACCAGCAGCAATTAATCTTATAGAAGGTCGGGGCAAGACCTTGATTGCAGAAGTGGTTGTACCTCAGGAAGTGGTGGAGAAAAAATTAAAAACTACTGTAGAAGCTATTGTGGAAGTTAACACCTCCAAAAACCTGATAGGATCCGCTATTGCCGGGAGCATGGGTTTTAATGCTCATTATGCCAACATGATCGGTGCCATATTCCTGGCCACTGGACAAGACGAAGCCCATATTGTAGAAGGTAGTCTGGGCATAACTGTGGCTGAAAAAGATGATAGTAACCTTTACTTTGCCGTGACTCTTCCTGACGTGCCCCTGGCCACATTTGGTGGTGGAACCCGTTTGGAAACTGCCAGGGAGTGTTTGGAAATCATGAACGCCTACGGCACGGGTAAAGTGGGTAAATTTGCCGAAATTGTGGCGGGAATTGTCCTGGCCGGGGAATTATCACTCTTAGGGGCCCTGGGAGCAGGACATTTAGCTCGGGCTCATCGAGATCTGGGAAGAGGATAATTATTTATTATTTTTTAAGACGGAGATCTAAGCAATGAACATCCGTGAATTCATAGAAGAATATCTTAAAATGAGCCGTTACGTGGCCCTGGGAACCATGGATGGTATCTTAGCTGTGATGGGAGTAACTTTAGCTGCCAGTGGGGTGGCCACTGCTGCAGGAGGAGAAATACATAACTACGTCATCGGATTAACTGGCCTGAGTGGAGGTATAGCCCTGGCCATGTCCAACGCCTTTGGATCATTTATTGGAGAACGAGCCGAGGAAGTGCGAACCATTCGAGAGCTGGAACAGAAGATGATGCTGGAGGAGGGGAAGTTGGATGATACCCACATCCATCAGGTGGCAAAAAGACGTATCTATATGAGCATGTTCACCCATGGATTTTCCAGTTTCATAGGCTCATTTGTGCCAGTTTTGCCATTTCTCATTATAGCTGACCGGTTAACAGCAGTTATATGGACTATATCACTGTGCTTTATGGCCCTGGTAGTTTTAGGGGTTTATCTAGGAAAGGTATCCCGGGAAAGTTTATTAAAAACCAGCCTGGAAATAATAGCTATTGGAATTCTGATCAGTGTGGTTAGCTTCCTTATTGGGGGGAGTCACTAAATTGTGGGAGTCACTAAAAAGAATCCTTCGGAATTTATATTCATCCTCAAAAAATTAGCCCTACTAAAAAAAAATCAAAACCCAATATCTATCCCGTACACCTGTTCCACATTCTCCACGTGGATACGGTAAACATCTTCTTCGGTGATTAACCCTGCATTAAGCAGCTTTCGGGTCCTTCGGGGTACTGTTTTTGGACCTAAAACTGCCCCTGGGCGAGTAACATCATCCAGATAATCAGTTTCCATTAAAAAATTAGTCCCTTTTTTCAAGCCCGCCTTTATCACGTCACCACTAGATATTAAAGATGGAGTTAAACCATGATTCTCTTCTGGGAGGACTAGCGGGCCAGAAAAATGTTTGATGACCTTTTCTCGTTTAAGACTGGCCTGGTCAGCCATCCGGGCAAATTCTAAAAACTCTTCTGGGCCTGCACTTTCGGTGTGAAGCTGCACTGGACAGTCGGCTTCACGGGCCAGTTCCATGGCATAGAGCAGTAAGTTATTATGGACTCGTATTTCTTCTGGTGAGACATCATAATGAGGTCTGCCAATTTCACCTATGGCAACTGCTTCTTTCTCCATTACCAGTTCCTGAGCAGTCTCCAAAGCTCCTCTCATCAACATTTCACCTTCATTTATGGAAATTCCTTCCCGTAACAGGCGACTTAGTTCTGCCGGGTGTGCTCCAACCACTGCGAATGCTTTAACTTCAGTTTCCTGATTAATTTGATCCACATAACCTATAACCAGTTCCATGGCCTTTTTAAAGCTGCAGTCCTCACTCACGGTCCATGTGGGTTTGTTGGGTATGATCATGGCAGTTCCCCCCGAGCGTTGGAACTTCAAAGCCACTTCCAGGGGTCCTTCACCATTGATGGGATCCACATGAATGTGGTTGTCGGTGGAGGGAATTGGTTCCATATTAATCACTTACCTCTGTTTTTACATGACGGTACTTAAAAAAGCCGTAGAACCATCTTATGGACCATAAAAAATGAAATATAGGAGGTATAAACCCAGATATGGTGAATATTAAAAAAATTAAACCCAAAACAATCTGGATAATACCAATAATTAGAAAGGTCACGGGATTTCGTAGAAAGAATGATACCATGCCATTAAGACCCAAGGCCCCACCAGATAAGGATAGTACAGTTTGGGCCGATCCTCCCGCCAGAAACCATATAAAGGCCACTATCGCCAGGATAATTTTAAGTACCGCCCGACGGGGAGATAATTGCTTATTCATCTGGGAAGATAGCTTTTTTTGTTCTATTTCACCAAGATTATTTTTTTCATTTTCCATGAAATCAGCCAGATTTAATATAAAATACATCCTTGCAATTATCTGCTCAATTCTTTGCAAAACTATCTGCTCAATGCTTCCAAGAGAGCTTTATTAAAAATTTCTACCGGTGGATTCACTCCGGTCCAGATGCGGAATGCCTCTACTCCCTGATAGACTAACATTTTAGTGCCATTAATAGTTTTAGCTCCCGCATTTTCAGCTTCGGTTAGAATTCGAGTCTTGAGGGGGTTGTATATAATATCATTAACCACCAGCTCAGGATGCATCATTTCAGTAGTAACCAGGGGCTTTTGATCCTGGTGAGGATGCATACCCACTGGTGTGGTGTTGATCAGAATATCGGTACTGGCAAGGTCCAGATGGCTAAGATTAACCACATCTGGAGAAAAAGCAGTTTTATTTTTTATATCACTGGCCAGTTGTAATGCTTTTTCCATGGTGCGGTTGGCAAGAGCCAACTCTTTAATACCACTTAAAATTAGTTGGAATGCTATGGCCCGGGATGCTCCACCGGCACCCATTATAATAACTTTTTTATCTTTAACCTTAGTTATCTCTTCTAAAGCTTTAACTGCTCCCACACCATCAGTATTGTAACCTTTAATTTTACCTTTAACAAATTTCAGGGTGTTTACGGCACCTATAAGCCTAGCTGCAGAGTCCACCTCATCCAGATAAGATAGAACTGCAGTTTTGTGAGGTATGGTTACGTTGAGACCTTTAATTCCCATGGATTTAGCACCATTAATAGCACTTCCCAGGTTTTCGGTAGTGACATGGAAAGGAATGTAGACGTAATCCATTTTCAGGTCTTGGAATGCTGCATTGTGCATGGGAGGTGAAAGGCTGTGTTCCACTGGATCCCCTATGATACCTACCAGGGCGGTTTTGCCGGTTATCATTAAATCACTAATTACTCTTTTGGAAGTAAGTTTTATATTAATCTTTTAAGAGATTAATGGATGGAAGGGGGTTAAGAGATAAGAATTAACCTGCTTTTTTATTATTGAGGGGTGTATTATGATGCCGGCCAAGCAGAGGTTCGTTTTAGATACTACCGCATTTACGGATAATCAGCTTAGAGATGAGTATGGCAATGGTGAACTAAATCCCACCGTGGAGGTACTGTTAGATTTAATTGCCAGCTCCAGAATAACACTCAATATAAGCTGCCACATGCCTCCCATTACTTATAAAGAATTTACCGATTACATGGCCCGCTACGACTGTCCAGACAACGTCATTGTAAAGGCCGAAACCTGGATCGTTAAAAAAAGTCCCAATCGTTACGATACCAAAATCCCTTCAGAAATTTTTTACGAATACGTCCAGGACATGCGGGAAAGAATGAACAAAGGCATGCGCATATCTGAAATTGCTGTGTGGGAAGCTGCCGTGGAGTCCATGGTACGAATGTCCAGGGGCGAGAAAAAATCCCAGATCGAACTGGAAGTAATTGGAAAAGCCATTAAAGACTTCCGCAAAAAGTACCGGGGAGCGTTGCGAAAAGGAACCCTGGACAGCGCACCAGACCTGGATGTGTTACTTCTGGCGAAGGAACTGGGAGCAGGTGTGGTGGCGGCTGACGACGGGATCAGGGTATGGGCTGAAAGGCTGGGTTTAAGGTTTTTAAGTGCCAAATCATTCCCTCAGATGCTCCAGGAATACTTGAAATACTACGAGTAATGAATACTATTTTAGTGATAAAAACATTACTAGTACAACTTTAAATCGTAAGATTTATTTTTAAATCTAAATTTTTATCTAGTTACTTTAATTAAGGAGAATTAGAATGGAATTACAAAAACCAAGGGGAACACGCGATTTCCTGTTTAAGGAAATGAATGAAAGAAAATACGTGGAAAAGACTCTCAAAAGAGTGTTTGAAACTTATGGATATCAGGAGATCAAAACTCCTCTTTTTGAAGATCTTTCCCTGTTCACTCTCAAGTCAGGAGAGGGTATTACAGAACAAATCTACCACTTTCAGGACAAAGGAGGTAGAGATTTAGCCCTTAGGCCAGAACTAACTGCGCCAGTAGCACGTTTATATATTAACCAACTGCAAAAAACACCAAAACCAATAAAAATGTACTATTTTGGGAGTTGTTTCCGTTATGAACGACCCCAAGCTGGGAGGTTCCGACAGTTCTGGCAGTTAGGCTGCGAACTCATTGGTGGAAAATCGCCCGATGCCGAGGGAGAGGTCATAGCTCTAGCCGCCCATTGTTTAGATGATATAGGTTTAAAAGATTTTGAAATCCACATTGGAAATCTGGGAATCATTAGAGGTATATTAAATCAGGCGCAAATAGAAGACCAGGATCAGATAATGGCCCTTATTGATAAAGGAGTAGTTGAAGAGCTTAGATCCTATCTGGAAAATCTAGAAACTGAACAAAAATATAAAGATATTCTCTTAGATCTTATTGGAATAGAAGGACACCAGGAAGTTATAGAAAGGGTAAGTAAACTTTTGACAGATTATCCCGATGCCTCAAAATCCCTTCAAGAGTTAAAAGATCTTTTGGAAGTTCTGGAATCCTTTGGTTTTTTAGACTATGTAGTTAACTTGGGGATAGCCCGGGGTCTAGATTATTACAGTGGTACCGTTTTTGAGATTTACGTTCATGGCCTGGGAGCCCAGAAACAGATAAGTGGTGGGGGAACCTATAATTTAATAGAAGTATTTGGGGGAGAAAAGGTAGAATCCACCGGATTTGCCTTTGGCTTCGACCGAGTTATGGAAGCACTAAAACAACAAGAAGTCGTTCTGCCACTATCCAGTGTAGTGGAAGTGTTTGTAGCACCAGTATCACCAGATATGAAGTTTAAGTCCTTTGAAATAGCGGACCAACTTCGTAAAGCAGGTCTATCAACAGAAATAGATCTGGCAGGTAAAAAATTCAAGAAGTTACTTTCCCATGCCAATAACTTGGGAGCGAATTTTGTGATCTTAGTTGGTGCTAGAGACCTTGAAAATGGCCAGGTTACTGTAAAAAACATGGAATCTGGTGATCAAGAGATAGTTGCTCTGGAAGAAGTGGTAGATCTCCTGGTTAGTACATTAAGGAGATGATTTTTTGCCAATGGATTTATCTGAGATTAATTTTAGGCACCAGATAGCTGGAGAAGAACTGGTAATTGGAATTGCCCAGGACTATCAAACCCTGGAAGTCTTAATGGTTGCTTATCTTAACCGGGAAGCCCTGGAACTCACCCTTAAAACTGGTAAGGCCCATTACTGGAGTACCAGCCGGAAGAAGATCTGGTTTAAGGGAGAAAGCTCTGGACACGTGCAAGAAGTTGAAGAAATTCTAGTGGATTGCGATGCTGATGCTATACTTTTGAAGATCAAACAGGAAGGGGCAGCATGCCACGAAGGATATTATTCCTGTTTTTTTAGAAAAATAGATTCTGAAGATGGTTTTACCCTCGAAATTATTAAAAAGAAGGTTTTCGAACCGGAAAAAATTTATGGAGAGTAAGTAGATGAAAATAGTTCCAGATACTAGTGTAGTCGTGGACGGTCGGATCACCCGTATAGTTCAAGATGATGAATATAAAGGGTGTGAAGTTATAATTCCCGAAGCAGTTGTGTCTGAATTGGAGAATCAGGCCAATAAAGGAAGAGAAAGTGGTTTTAATGGTTTAGAAGAACTTAAAAATCTACAAAAACTTCACAGCGACGGACGAATACATGTAAGCTACGTAGGGCGTCGCCCCACTCTGGAAGAGATTTCCCTGGCCAGAGGAGGAGAAATAGATGCCATGATCAGAAATACCGCCGGGGAATATCAGGCCACCCTCATAACCAGTGACCGGGTGCAGAAAGAAGTGGCAGAGGCTCAGGGACTCAAAGCAGTTTATCTAAAACCAGAAATGCTGGAATATCGAGATATTCAGGTAACCCGTTTTTTTGATAAAAACACCATGTCAGTCCACCTCAGAGAAAATGTAATCCCCATGGCCAAGAAAGGAAAGCCAGGAAACGTTAAACTGGTTAAAATTGGTAATAGAGCACTTAAAAGAGGTAAAATTGAAGGAATGGCTCGTGAAATTGTGGAAAGGGCCAAAAGTGACTTTAAAAGCTTTATAGAGATAGAGTGGGACGGTGCTACAGTGGTGCAATTCCGGGAGTACCGGATATCCATTGCCCGGCCACCATTCTCCGACGGAGTGGAAATCACCATTGTTAGACCCGTAGCCAAAGTGTCCATGGAAAGCTACCATCTGCCAGAAAAGCTCATTGACCGATTACAGAACATGGCCAAGGGTATTCTAATTGCCGGCCCACCTGGTGCTGGTAAAACCACCTTTGCTCAGGCCGTGGCGGAATTTTACCTTAACACCGGAGCCATTGTGAAAACCATGGAATCCCCCCGGGACCTGCAAGTAGGCGACGAAATAACCCAGTATGCCCCCTTAGAAAAGGACATGGGTAAAACTGCCGATATATTGCTCCTGGTCCGGCCAGATTACACAATCTACGATGAGTTGCGTAAGACCAAGGACTTCCGGATCTTCGCAGACATGCGAATGGCTGGAGTGGGTATGATTGGAGTGGTACACGCCACCCGTCCCATTGACGCCATACAGCGGATCATTGGTCGAGTGGAACTGGGTATGATTCCATCCATCATTGACACCACCATCTACATCGACGAAGGTGAAGTTAAAGCTATCTATCAGGTATCTTTAACAGTCAAGGTACCCAGTGGAATGGTAGAAGCAGACTTGGCTCGGCCAGTAATTGAGATCAGGGACTTTGAAACTGGAAACCTGGCTCATGAAATATACACCTACGGTGAACAAACTATTGTAATGGATGTAGGGCCGGAACAAAGGGAAAAACCACCGGTACACAGGATAGCTGAAAAGGAGATCGAAAAGGAAATAAAAAGGAGAGTTCCTCAGGCTAATTTAAAGGTGGATATGAAGTCTGACCGCCGGGCTACGGTATGGATTGACGAGGAGCACATTGCCCAACTCATAGGTAAGCGTGGAAAGAATATTGAAGAAATAGAAAACCGAGTAGGCATCAGCATTGGAGTGGAATCACTTCAGGCCAAGGAAATTAACCAACAAGCCCCCGTAGAAGTAGAACTGGCAGGAAATTATGTGGTGCTTCAGTTTGGGAAAGATGCTGTAGGCACTCCTTTTGATATTCTAGTCAATGATGACTACCTATTCACAGCAACTGTGGGTAAAAAGGGACATATTAAAATAAAAAAGGATATAGAATTGGCTGAAATAATTTTAGATGCTCTTAAAAATAACGAACCTATTGGAGTCAGAGTAAGAAAAGATTAAAATCCTTTAATATAATTCGGAGATAATCTTAATATAATTTGGAGATAGTTAAATGAAAATTGGTGTTTCCACTCTGGCCATGTACCCCGCTGAACTAAAAAATATACTGAGGCATCTGGAAGAACTGGGAGTGGAGTACTGTGAAATTATAAACGAATACCCCTATCACCAGGTGGAGGATCTGGATTCCTATCAAGTGAAAACCACGGTCCACGCACCTCTTTCTGATATAAATCTGGCCTCTCACAACCGGGCCATCCGGGAAGCTTCCATCCGGGAGATGAAAAGTTCCATGGACCTGGCTGTTAAAGTTGACTCGCCAGTGGTGGTAGTACACCCGGGTCAAATGCCCATTTTAAGAAGGGACCTAGAGAAGAAGGTGCTAAATTACAATCTGGAATCCTTAAAAGACTGTGCTTCTTATGCCCACGACTGTGGAGTTACCATGTGTGTGGAGAACATGCCCCTAATACCTGGTTTGCTGTTTCAGGACCTGGAAGAACTGGACGAATTAGTTAAAGAGATCGAGGCCCAGATAACCTTGGATGTGGGCCATGCTCACAACAACCAGATCTCAATCCAGGACATGCTCCGATCCTCCCACATCAAACATGTACATCTTTCAGATAATGATAGTTCATTTGACCAACACGACGCCCTGGGATCGGCTGATATTGATTTTAAATCCATTATCAATGGTCTTAAAAAGATCAATTACAATGGAATTTTAGTAGTGGAAGTAAAAAGTGCCATTGACGTGGAACCCAGCCTCAGTTACCTCAAAGATCTGATTTAAGACTGACATTAAAATTATCATCTATTTATTACAGTTATTATTACAATGCAAGAAAAGCGCAATAATTTATATTAAGATAAGAAGATTCTTTTACATTAAGGTTTCATAAAAAATTATCTTATAAATGGGGATATTATTATGAAAGTGGGAATAATAGGCGGAACTGGTGATCAGGGACTTGGACTTGCACTTAGACTGGCAAAAGCTGGTGAAGAAATTATTATCGGCTCCAGAGATGTTAAAAAAGCCGAAAACGCTGTTAGTCTTGTTAAAAATATTTTGAATGATTCTAAAATACAGAATATTAGAGGAACCACCAACGAAGAGACTGCCCATGAAGCAGATATTGCTGTTTTAACTGTTCCCCTACAAGCCCAAATGATTACCCTAAAAAGTGTTAGAGATCAACTCCAGGGTAAAATACTGGTGGATGCTACCGTGCCCCTGGACAGTTGTTTGGCTGGTAAACCCACCCGTTACGTTGACTTGTGGGAAGGTTCAGCCGCAGAAAGATCACAAGCCTATTTGAAAGACAAACAAGTCACGGTGATATCGGCTTTTAGTAATATAAGTGCTGCCAGCCTTACCAATGAAGGCGATGTGGAATGCGACTGCCTGATTTCTGGAGATGATTTGGAAGCGAAAAAGGAAGTAATGGAACTGGCAGAAAAAATACCAGGAGTCCGGGCTATGGACTGCGGGCCTTTAGAAAACGCCAGGATTGTGGAAAAAATAACACCATTACTCATTAATCTTAACATTCGTAATCGTATTAAACTGGCCGGGATAAGGATAACAGGACTTTAAAGGAAGTTTCATAATGGATATACTTAAAAAAACTACAGAAGCAATAGTTAAACATTCACTGGAGGTTATAAACCGCGTAGATTCCCAACAAGTGGATCTGATGATCAACACCATTATGGATTCTGAATCAGTGTTTATAGTGGGCAGTGGCCGATCCGAACTGGTAGGCAAAGCCTTTGCCATGCGCCTCATGCACTTAGGATTCCGAGTTTACGTAGTGGGTGACGTTACCACCCCTGCCATTACCGATGGAGATTGTCTGATTGCTATATCTGGTTCCGGGGAGACAAAAACAGTCACCATCTCAGCAGAGACTTCTCACGAAGTAGGAGCTAAAGTCGTGGCTATTACCGCCAACACTGAGTCCACTCTGGGCAAATGTTTAGATGTGGTCATTAAAATAGAAAGTAAGACCAAAATTCCCTGGAAGTACTACACTTCCCATGTTTTAAAGGGTAACTATGATGATCTTACTCCCATGGGAACTCTCTTTGAGGATGCTACTCATCTGTTCTTGGACGGACTTATAGCTGAGTTTATGGCCCGTATGGGAAAAAAAGAAACCGACCTAAAACAGAGACACGCCACATTGGAGTAAAATTCTTTATTTTCATAATGTCCTAGGTGAAGACATGGATGGTAAATTAAAAGGAGATATGGTTACAGTAAACAGTCCCCAGGCTCTGAAGCTCCACCAGAAAAGCCATTATGGGCAGGTAGTTCAGGAAGAACTGCAATTACCATTGATAGAAGCTCTGTTTCTAGCAGAAAAGGAAAAGTTAAATATCCACCATAATGGCAGGAAACTTTCCTTGGAACAAGTTACTGACCTAATCCTAGACCGGGGGATTCTAACTAAATATCTGGTCTTCAAGGACCTCAGAAACAGAGGCTATATTGTAAGAACTGGTTTTAAGTACGGATCCGAGTTTCGACTCTACGAACGGGGAAAATCACCTGGCGACGGTCACTCCGACTTCTTGGTGAAGGTAATAACCGAAGATCAATATATTCACATCAACGACTTTTCCAGCTACGTTCGGGTGGCCCATGGAGTTAACAAAAAATTGATGCTGGCCGTGGTGGATGATGAACAGGACATCACTTACTACAACGTGGAATGGACTCGGCCTTAAAAACAGGCCTATTTATAATTAATATTAATAATATTGCATATCCAGATATTAACATTCAAGGTGATGATTTGATAGACCCCTGGAATTCAACCAGTGTAGACTACGAAAAGCTCGTCCAGCAGTTTGGGATCAAACCATTTAAAGAACTGCTGAAGGACATTGAAAATCCCTCGTTCTTAATGGAAAGGGGAATTATATTTGGTCACCGTGACTTCGGTCGCATAGTCAAGGCCATGCGAGAGAAAACCCCATTTACCGTGGTCACCGGGATGATGCCCAGTGGAAAAATGCATATTGGCCATAAGATGATTGTGGATCAGTTAATATGGTATCAGAGCAAAGATGCGGAAATTTACATCCCCATTGCCGACATGGAGTCCTACTCGGCCCGAGGTGTGGATTTTAACGATTCGAGGAAACTGGCCTTGGAGGAGTACATAACCAACTACATTGCTCTGGGACTGGATTTTCAAAGCAAAAACGTGCGCACATATCTGCAGTCTGAAAATAGGGACGTGAATGATTTGGCTTACAAGTTAGCCCGTAAAGTTAATTGGAACGAGATGAAGGCCATTTACGGATTTTCAGGCTCTACAAATATCGCCCATTTGTACGCACCTCTGATACAGGTGGCTGATATATTACATCCCCAACTAGATACTTACGGAGGCCCTAAACCAGTAGTAGTTCCTGTGGGTCCGGATCAGGACCCTCACATTCGCCTTACCCGGGACATTGCCGAACGATTCAAAAATCAGTTCCAGTTTATAGCTCCTTCTTCAACTTATCATCGCTTCATCACTGGCCTTACTGGAGGGAAGATGTCCAGTAGCAAACCTAAAACCGCCATATTCTTAAGTGACAGTCCGGATGTAGCTGAAAAGAAGATAAAAACTGCTAAAACTGGCGGAAGAGAGAGTTTGGATGAGCAGCGGAAGATGGGGGGGGTGCCTGAAGACTGTGTAGTGTATGAAATGCTGCTTTATCACCTGGTAGATGATGACCAGGAGCTTAATTCTATTCACAGCCAGTGCAAGAGTGGCGAGATCATGTGCGGTGAGTGCAAAGCTCAGGCTGCTGTTAAAGTCCGGGAATTATTTGAAACTCTGGCTCAAAAAAGAGAAAAAGCACGAGGCCAAGCTATAAAGGTCCTGGAAGATTAAAAATAATAATATACATGGAGAGTTTAACATGGCAAAGGAAAGATATGAAGGAACCATTGGTGGATTGTATCGCAGAAACGAAACATTTCTAGTTATGTCCGCCGTCACATTTTTATCATCCCTACTTATAGGATACGCACTAGCAGGATTATTAGAACAGATAATGGGAGTTGCTCTCTCCACCATGAAACGACAGATAAGTCAGGGAGAGCTTAAACTTACCACTTTATCTATATTTATGAACAACTTCAAAGTGGCACTCATCCTCTATGGTGGTGGAGTGATATTTGGAGTTGTCACAGCATTTTTCCTCATATTCAATGGCCTTTTCATAGGTTACGCCGCGTCCCAATTTCCCATCGGAGATTTCCTGGTATACACTATACCCCACGGGATCTTTGAAGTTACAGGAATAATATTGGCTGGTGCCGCTGGTTTTAGACTGGGCAATGGAATTTTAGACATAGTTAAAGGTCTTCGCCATGTTCAGTCGGAAATATCTCTAAAAAACCAATTATTATACCTATGGGATGTGCATGTCGATGAATTTAAAGATTCCCTCTTGCTTTTTGGTATTGCGATAATTTTAATTCTCATTGGTGCCGTGATAGAGGCCAACTTTACTGTGGCCTGGGGTAATTATATAAAAGGCATTAACACTGTATAGGGTTTAACTCTATAAAAGGCTTTAAAACTGCCCATTAATAATTAAAAGGTGATTATATGATGAAATGCATATCATGTGGTGCTGAATACGACAATATGGAGATAATTTATACTTGTATTGAGTGTGGATCCATTCTAGAGGTTCTGTGCCAACCAGAAGTATCCAGGGACATCTTTTCCTGTCGAAAATCTACCATGTGGAAGTACAAGGAGTTCATGCCAGTAGATCATTCCCGCATCATCAGCCTAGAAGAAGGTGGAACACCATTCTGCCACTGCCAAAAACTGGGAGAGGAACTGGGAATTGACCTTTACGTTAAAGTGGAAGGTTCCAATCCTACAGGTAGTTTTAAAGATAGAGGTATGAGTGTAGGAATTACCAAGGCCATGGAGTTAGGAGTAAGTACCGTGGGATGCGCTTCCACTGGAAATACTTCCGCTTCTCTGGCGGCTTATGCAGCCCGGGCTGGTTTAAGGTGTATCGTCCTTTTACCTGCAGGTAAAGTAGCTCTGGGAAAGCTGGCCCAGGCCATGTTCCATGGTGCTGAAGTGATATCAGTACGAGGTAACTTTGACGAAGCCTTAGAAACTATAACTACTCTGGCTTTAAAAGGAGACCTTTACCTCCTAAATTCCGTCAATCCTTTCCGATTGGAAGGACAAAAATCCATTGGTTTTGAAATAGTTGATGATTTGGGCTGGAAATCACCCGATCGGATCGTGCTCCCAGTGGGTAATGCTGGTAATATATCTGCCATCTGGAAAGGAATCAAAGAGTTTCACGAAGCAGGTTTCATTTCAGACTTGCCACGAATGACTGGGATCCAGGCTGAAGGAGCAGCCCCCATAGCCCGGGCCGTGGAGAACAGAAGTGAAGAAATAGTACCCATTGAAAATCCGGAAACTGTTGCCACTGCTATCCGCATAGGAGCTCCAGTCAGTGCTAAAAAGGCGTTAAGAGCTATTTATGAGTCGGACGGAATGGCAGAAACTGTTACTGATGAAGAGATCCTGAATGCTCAGAAACTTCTGGCCAGAACGGAGGGAATCGGGGTTGAGCCGGCCTCTGCTGCATCCATTGCTGGGCTTATAAAGATGGTGGAAGCTGGTGAAATCGACAAGGGAGAACAAATCGTCTGCGTGGTAACAGGCCACCTATTAAAAGACCCAAATACCGCTATAAATGCCTGTACTGAACCAGTTGAAGTTGATGCAGATGTTGCTGCTCTTTCCCGCATTATAAATCCTGATTAAACGATTTGGTCACAAAATTTTCCTATGGCAAATCTGGACATTATCTATATTCAGATTTTTTCCACCTCACCCAAAATGACACGATTTGTCATGAAGTGACCCCTGATCATATGGATCATCATGTGGTGACCCAATACCATATGAATTACCAAATAATCACTGTAATAAACGATAAATATATATAAGAGTACGACAACAGTGTATATTATCAAATCTACAAAAATGAGGTGAATAATATGGAATTGCCAATAGCTCCAATTGGAAGAATAATAAAGAACGCCGGTGCAGAAAGAGTGTCTGATGACGCTAGAGAAGCTCTAGCCAAAGCATTAGAAGAAGACGGTGAAATGATAGCTTTAGAAGCTGTTAAACTAGCCAAACACGCCGGCCGCAAAACTGTAAAAGCAGCCGACATTGAAATGGTCGTCAAAAGGATGTAAGTAACCTTACGTCCTTTAATATTCTTTTTTTATCAATTTAATACAGATTTTTTATGAAATTTCCTAGATATTTTAGCTTTTAAAAATTAGTTACAATCGACTATTTTATAGCATATTTTATCGCCATATTGATGGTGTTTAATAACCGATTCGCCACTAATTTTAACTAAATAATCCGCTCACTGATAAGTATATATACCAATTCCAACTAACTGTTTGATATCTAATTTTAGAATATTAAGTGCTTTTTTGTAAGTTTTAAAATTAGAATATTCATCATTGACGGTCATTTAACTGATCCGGCACGAACTTTATATTAGACAAGATGTAGAGTTTGGATCTGCCGATGGATGGTTGAAACCAGATGAAAAAGGAGGTAAATAAATGGCAAAAGCAATGTATGTGAAATTTGATGTACCAAAAGAACTAGCGGACAAAGCCTACGAGGCCCTGGAGATAGCCCGGGATACTGGTAAGATTACCAAGGGAACCAACGAGGTTACCAAGGCTATGGAACGAGGCGACGCTCTACTGGTATTAATAGCAGAGGATATTGATCCACCTGAAATAGCAGCCCATATGCCAGTACTGGCAGACGAAAAAGAGATTCCTTATGTTTACATCCCTACCAAAGATGAACTGGGTGAAGCAGCAGGATTAAACGTGGGAACTGCATCTGCAGGCATTACTGATGCTGGTGAAGCCGAAGAGCTCATCAAAGATGTAGCAGAAAAGGTGGAAGAACTCAAGAAATAATTGAACTATTTCTAGAGAAAGGTAACCACCTTTCTCATCCTATGAAGGTGATTAAATGGAAGATGGAACTCCTGCCGAAGTAATAGAAGTCTTAAAAAGAACAGGCATGACTGGAGAAGTTATGCAGGTAAAGTGCAGGATACTAGACGGAAGGGATAAGGGCAGAATCCTCACCAGAAACGTTATGGGAGCTATTAAAGAAGGAGATATCCTCATGCTCTTAGACACCATTCGGGAAGCTAAGGAAATACGCACCCCATAGAGGCACAGGTGTTAATTATGAGAACTTGTTCATTCTGCAGAGAAGATATAAACGAAGGTACTGGAAAGATGTACGTCAAAAAAGACGGTACCGTATATTTTTTCTGTAACAGTAAATGTGAGAAAAACCGGATCAAACTGGGAAGAGTTCCAAGAAAGGTTAAATGGGTTAAACGATGAAGGAAAAAAGTTTCGTAATGTTAAAGCCCGATGCAGTACTCCGGAGATTAACTGGTAAAGTTTTAACCCGTTTTGAAGAACGAGGCTTAGAAATAGTTGCAGCCAAAATGATGGTCATTACTCCTGAACTGGCCCAAAAACACTATGGGGAACATGAAGAAAAGCCTTTCTTCGGTGAACTGGTGGAATATATAACTTCCGGGCCAGTCCTAGCAACGGTAATTGAAGGAGAAGATTGTATAAGTCTCATCCGTAAAATGGTGGGAGCTACTAATCCTAAAGAAGCTGATATGGGAACTATTAGAGGTGATTATGCCATCGACACTGGTCGAAACATAATACATGCTTCTGATTCCCCTGCATCTGCTGAAAGGGAAATAGCCCTCTTTTTTGATGAAAGTGAGATCTGCAATTGCACTTTTCCCGGCCGGGAATTAATATACGAGGAACCTTAATCTTAGAGCCTTATTTTTTTATTTGCTCTTTCCTTTTTGTGGAGGTTTACTAATTTGAAGATCAGATCACCCATTGTGTCGGTTCTGGGCCATGTGGACCACGGTAAAACTACTCTTTTAGACTTTATTAGAGGCAGTGCTATAGCCCAGAAGGAAGCAGGTGGAATAACCCAGCACATTGGGGCGACAGAGATACCCATGGAGGCTATCGACGCCATCTGTAGCCAGTTTATCCAGAAACTGGAAATCAGAGAAAAGCTTCCGGGTCTGTTCTTTATTGACACTCCTGGCCACGAGGCCTTTACCACCCTTCGTAAAAGGGGTGGAGCACTGGCAGACCTGGCCATTTTAATGGTAGATCTCAATGAGGGTTTCAAACCTCAAACCTACGAGGCCTTGAATATCCTCAAAATGTATCAAACCCCATTCGTGGTGGCTGCCAACAAAATGGACCGAATACCAGGTTGGCAAATCCACCAGGGAGAACCTTTCAAAGAAACTTACGGTAAACAGCTCGACCACGTGCAGAGCGCATTGGATAATAAAATCTATGAGTTGGTGGGAATTCTTCATCAGGAAGGTTTTGAATCCGAACGTTTTGACCGGGTTCGCGACTTTGCCAGACAGATCAGCATTATCCCCATAAGCGCCAAAACTGGTGAGGGAATTGCTGAACTTCTAACCATGCTCCTGGGGCTGGCACAACAGTACCTGCAGGAACAACTGCAGATTGAAACTGATGCTCCGGCCCGAGGAACTATTCTGGAAGTTAAAGAAGAAGTAGGTCTTGGAACTACTATCGACGCCGTCATATACGACGGAATTTTAAGAAAAAATGATAAAATTGCTTTAACAACCAGAGACGACGTTCTGGTCACCAAAATTAGATCGCTTTTAAAGCCCAATCCTTTGGAGGAAATAAGGGACGCTAAAAAGCGTTTCCAAAAGGTGGATGAAGTGGTGGCTGCGGCAGGTATCAAGATCGTAGCACCCAACATTGACAATGTGGTTTCCGGATCCCCACTACGAGTAGCTCGGGGAAATCTGGAGGAAGTTAAAGAAAATATACTCCAGGAAATGGAAAACATAAAAGTCCACACCGATGAAATCGGAGTGGTGGTCAAAGCCGATACCCTGGGATCATTAGAGGCCCTTTTGAATATCCTAAAGGATATGGAAGTTCCAATCCGTTCTGCGGACATTGGAGACGTTTCCAGAAGGGATGTAATAGATGCATCCATAGTTCAGGACGAAAATCCCCTTTATGGTGTTATTATTGCTTTCAACGTCAAAGTATTGCCCTCTGCCAATGAGGAAATAAAAAGTAGAGAACTCGTCATTTTCTCTGCCAACGTCATCTATCAGCTTACTGAAGAATATCAGGAATGGTTGGAAGCTGCCGAAGAAAGAAAGAAAAAAGAATGGTTGGATGCCATCATAAAACCTGCTAAAGTAAGAGTTATACCCAAATTGGTTTTCCGACAAAGTAAACCTGCCATCGCTGGTGTTGAAATCCTTTCCGGAACAGTTAAAAAAGGCTACGGCCTGATGAGGGAAGATGGAACCCGTGTGGGTAGTGTGGAGAGCATGCAGGACAAGGGAGATAACTTGGCAGCTGCTTCCAAAGGCGTGAAGGTGGCTATGGCTATAAAAGATGGAGTTTTCGGACGTAATCTTGAAGAGGGAGATGAACTCTACATTGACATTCCAGAAAACCATTATCAAGTTCTGGAAAAAGAATTAAAGAGTAAATTGACCGAAGATGAACTTCAACTTCTCGAAAAAATTCTAAATATAAAAAGGAAGGAAGATCCTAACTGGGGAATATGAAATAGTATTCATGATAAATAATAAATAATATAAACATATAAAGCAGAGATTAGATGGAGGAGATAGATTGGCATTTAAATTGGTTGTTTCGGAAGGTCAAAGCAGTCATCAGATGGAAATGGAGACTGCAGATTCTAAGAAGCTCATAGGATTAAAAATTGGTGAAGAATTTGACGCTTCCATGGTAGGTTTAGAAGGATACAAACTCCGTATAACCGGAGGAAGCGATAAAAACGGTTTTCCCATGAAGAAGGATGTTGAAGGCCCCCGAAGAATAAAAAGCCTGCTTTCAGGCGGCCTCGGCTTTAAACCTAAAAGGAAAGGTCAGAGGAGAAGGAAAACCATCCGTGGAAACACAGTATCCGACGAAATTGTCCAGATCAACACTGTTGTGATAGAGAAAGGTGCAAAAAGCATCACAGAACTTCTCGAAGGTAGTGAAGAATAATTCTATAAAGGTGTAGTCCGTGAAAGTACAGTCTGAAGTTAACATAGGGTTAGTAGGACATGTGGACCATGGTAAAACGACTCTTACCAAGGCCCTGTCCGGAATATGGACCGATACCCATAGTGAAGAAACTAAAAGAGGTATATCCATTCGGCTGGGCTATGCGGACATCACCTTCCGCCGGTGCACTGAGTGCCCCGTACCCCAGTGTTTCACCACTGCCATGGTATGTGAACACTGCGGAAAAGAAACCCAAACTCTCCGGATGGTTTCCTTTGTGGATTCCCCTGGACACGAAACTCTGATGGCAACTATGCTCTCTGGAGCAGCTATAATGGACGGAGCAGTTCTGGTGATTGCTGCCAACGAACCCTGCCCTCAGCCCCAGACCAAGGAGCATTTAATGGCTCTGGATGTAATTGGAGTAACAGAGGTTATCGTGGTCCAGAACAAGATTGACATTGTCTCTCGAGAACGCGCCATGGAAAGTTATCAGGAAATCAAAGAATTTGTTAAGGGTACTTGTGCTGAAAACGCTCCCATAATACCGGTTTCAGCTCAACAGGGCGCTAACATTGATATACTCATTGAAACCATTCAAAACCAGATACGAACCCCCCGTAGATCTCTGAGAAAAGCTCCCAAAATGCACGTGGCCCGGTCCTTTGATATTAACCGACCAGGATGCAGTCCAGAAAACATCCAGGGAGGAGTCATTGGTGGATCTCTCATTCAAGGTAAATTGAAGGTTGGTGAAGAAATAGAGATAAAACCGGGCATTCAAATTAAGAATAAAGGCAAAATGGAATGGATGAGCCTTACCTCTGAGATTACTGGACTGGTAGCAGGCGGAGAGCAAATGGATGAAGTAGGACCAGGTGGCCTCATAGGAGTGGGAACTAATCTTGATCCGGCACTTACCAAAGCAGACTCTCTTTCTGGTTCTGTAGCAGGTAAACCAGGGAGTTTACCGGACATCCTCCATGAATTTACTATGAAAACCCAACTTTTAGACCGTGTAGTTGGTACTAAAGAAGAAAAGGTCGTAGACCCTATAAAATCATCAGAACCACTGATGATCAACATCGGAACTACCACCACCATTGGAGTGGTGACCAGTGCCCGTAAAAAAGACGTGGACGTGAAACTCAAACTGCCGGTTTGTGCAGAATCAGGAGATAGAGCTGCTCTAAGTAGAAGGGTCGGTGCCAGGTGGAGGTTAATAGGTTATGGTATCATCAAGTAGGGAAGCTCTGGTGGATGCCAATTTTTTATGACGGCCACTCAGTTCCAGGTGGACGTGGTGGTCGAATTAGAAAACATCCTGCCCTCATATAGTCTTTATGTCCCATCATTTGTGGTGGAAGAATTAGAGCATATTAAAAAGAAATCTCGAGGTAAAGCTAAAATAGCAGCTTCGGTGGCTTTAAAGATTGCTCAAAGTCCCCCTTTCCTGGTTAAAGAGATGAAAAGAGGCAAAAATGAAAGGGTGGATGATGCTCTCTTGCGACTCTCCTCGGTATTATGTACCAACGATCGAGAGTTAAGACAAAGGGCCCGGAAAAAGAGCATACCTGTAGTATATCTCCGTCAAAAAAGATACCTGAGTGTAGACGGGCATTTGAATGAAATTTGAATATCAAATAAATATTATTCATCATCCCAAGTAGGATTTAATTCGAAAAGGAGGAAAAACATGAATCTCTGGAAGGACCTGGAATGCGGACCATCCGCCCCCCAAGTTATATACGCAGTTATTGAAATACCAAAAGGATCCCGAAATAAGTACGAGTATGATAAGGATATGGAGGCATTTGCCCTGGATCGGGTGCTTTACTCCCCATTCCATTATCCTGCCGAGTATGGCATAATTCCCCAGACTTTATACGACGATGGGGATCCCATGGACATCATGGTAATGATGGACCAGCCCACTTTTCCGGGTTGTGTCATTGAATGTCGACCCATTGGAATGATGAAAATGATTGATGGTGGCGATAACGACGACAAGATCCTGGCGGTTCCTACTCAGGATCCACGCTATCAGGAGATAACTGATATTGACCATGTTTCTTCTCACTTTTTAAAAGAGATTGCTCATTTCTTCCAGGATTACAAAAAGTTGGAAGGTAAAGAAACAGAAGTACTGGGCTGGGAAAATAAAGACCAGGCCATGAAGGCTATAGAACACTCCATTGAACTTTATAAGAAGATGTGAAGTGTGTTTAATCAATTACACATTAAAAAACCATTAGAGGGATTAGTTTGTATTTAGTATCCAAAATCGAGGACACAGTGAGGGTCCCACCCCACCGGTTCGAGGACCCCCTGCGGGAAGTAGCCGTGGAGATCCTGAATGAAAACTACATGGGGAAAATAGACAAGAAAATGGGCCTGATGGTCACCGTAAACGAAATCGAAGAGATAGGCGTAGGTAAGGTGATCATGGGAGATGGTGCGGCTTATCACGAAGTAGTGTTCACCGCCTTATTTTACAAGCCCGAACTCCATGAAATTGTGGAGGGAGAAGTCATTGAAGTCACCGATTTCGGAGCATTCGTGCGTATAGGTCCAATGGACGGTTTAGTGCACGTTTCTCAAGTTACCGACGATTACATTAACTACGATGCCAAAAGAGGCGCTCTTCTAGGCAAAGAATCTAAGAAAAGTTTAGAGGAAGGTAACCACGTTCGCGCGCGGATTGTGGCCCTGAGCCTTAAAGGCCGATCCTCCAAAGAAACCAAAATCGGACTCACCATGAGACAACCAGGATTGGGGAGAATGGAATGGATCCAACAAGAAAAAGATAAATCTAAAAAGAAGAGGAAGAAATAAATGGTTACTAAAGCTTGTACCAGGTGCAGTCGCATAGTAGAAGGTGACCTGTGTGAAGTCTGCAACCTATCCACCTCCAAGAACTGGAGTGGTTTTCTGATTATAGTAGACCCTGAAAAATCCCAAATAGCCAGGGACTTGAAAATTGAAGAATCAGGAGAATATGCTTTGAGGGTTCGTTAGTGTTGATCCTTAAAAAAGAGCTGAGGTCAGAATTTAAAAAACCTTTAGGGGTACTTTATCCATCTCTGGATGATGCTCAAGATTTTCTGGACTCAAAAAAACCTGATACTACCATAATTTCCGTGGGTGACGTTACCACTCGCAATCTCCAGGAAAGGGGATTAATTCCTCACTTAGGAGTTATAGATAATCAAGTGGAACGTAAACCAGCCCAACACGACATAGTCTACGATAATGTAACTTTAAAAGCAGAGAATCCAGCAGGATCCATCACTGCTCAACTGTGGGAAACCGTAAAACAAAGCTTTCAGCTGATGAAAGCTGGATACCGAGTGATCATCGTAGTTAATGGTGAAGAAGATCTGGCTGTGCTTCCCTGTGTAATATTAGCCCCACCCGGCTCACTGGTCCTTTATGGTCAGCCAGGGGAAGGTGTGGTGATCTGTGAAGTTGATCAGATTAGAGATAAAACAATTAAGATGAAAGAGAAATTAGAGGAGGCATAATATGGAAATAGATATTAAAGAACAAACTGAAAATCCACTTCTAAACCGGACAGAAATAACATTCAGCTGTCTGTATCAAGGAGAAGCTACTCCAAAAGTTTTAGATGTTAAAAACCGACTGGTTGCAGTCTTAAATGTGGATAAAGAACTTTTAGTAGTGGACAAAGTCAAACCCAGCTTTGGAACTGGTCGAGCCGAAGGCTACGCCAAGCTCTACGACTCTACTGAGAGTTTGACCCGGATTGAAAGGGACCACGTGGTCCAAAAAAATCAGGAAGCCACTCCTGAAGAAACTGAAGAAGAATAAACCTGCTGGAGGATTAACATGAAAAAATACCAGCTTTACGAAGTTAAAGATAATAAACTCACCCGAAAAAATCCCGAATGTGTGCGATGTTCCCACGGGGTCTTCATGGCCGATCACGGAGACCGCTACACCTGTGGTAAATGTGGATACACTCAGTGGAAAAATAAAGAAGGAAAAAAATAGGTTGGATTATTTTGAATTTGAGGTCCGGAAGGTTCAAGGGAAAAATGACCAGTGATGCTGCGTCTTACACTTCCTCCCTGGACTTCGATGTGCGGATCTTTACTGCCGACATCCAGTGCAACCTGGCCCACACCACCATGCTCCAGGAACAGGGCATAATTTCTGCTCCTGATGGCGATTCCATACGAAATGCATTGAAAAAACTGCAGAAAGAAGGAATAGAAGCTCTAAAGTTGGACCCGTCGGTAGAAGATATCCATATGGCTGTGGAAAACTACGTTACCCAGGAGATTGGAGATGTTGCTGGATTCATGCACACCGCCAAGTCCCGTAATGATCAGGTAGCCACTGACCTGAGAATAGCCCTCAAAGACGAAATAAAAACCATAAATCAAGGTATACTCACTTTTATTAAAGAAATAATCCACATGGCAGAGGATAATTTGGAAACGGTTATGGTGGGTTACACTCACCTACAACACGCCCAACCAACCACCTTTGCTCATCATCTTCTCTCCTACGCCCAGGCACTTAAAAGAGATTATGAAAGGCTGGAAGACGCTTATAAACGCGTTGATCTTTGTCCGTTAGGTTCAGCAGCCCTGACCACCACCAGTTTCCCCATCAACCGGGAGCGAACTAGTGAACTATTGGGCTTTTCTAAGCCACTGGAAAACTCCATCGACGGTGTTAGCAGCCGGGATTTTATAACAGAAACTGTTTTTGCATTAACTCAACTGGGAATTACCCTGAGTCGCATCTGTGAAGAACTGATTATCTGGAGCACCTACGAGTTCCAGATGGTGGAAATTGGGGATGAATTTTCATCAACCAGTTCTATCATGCCCCAGAAGAAAAACCCCGACGTGGCGGAGATTGCCCGAGCCAAAGCTATTAGTATACAGGGTGAACTGGTAACAATTCTATCCATAACCAAGGCTCTACCCCAAAGCTACAATCGGGACCTTCAGGAAGTAACACCTCATCTCTGGAAGGCCACTGACACTGCCCAGGAGACTTTAAATATAATTCTTGATATGATTCTATCAGTGGAGTTCAACCAGGAAAGGGGGGAAGAACTGGCCAGGGCCAACTTTTCCACTGCTACAGAACTGGCTGATTTGATGGTTCAGGAAAATAAAATTCCCTTCCGAATGGCCCACCAGATAGTGGGAAGAGTGGTAAGCACTGCCCTGGAAGAGAACATGAAACCGGAGCAGATTGATTCTGCATTTTTGGATAAGATATCCATTGAAATAAGTGGCAAACCTCTTAAAATAAGGGATGAATTGGTTAAAAATGCTCTGGATCCATTGGAAGTAATTAAGACTCGTAAAGTAACTGGTGGACCCGCGCCCGAGTCTGTGAAAAAGATTATTTCCAGTTTGAATAAATTCCTATCAGAAAAAAAGATTTAAAATTTTATTAATAGTTGATACTAATCCTGACTTTTTTCTTGGTTCTTTTTGGTGAAATTTTTCCTGATTTCCTTAGCCAGTTCCTCATCCTCTATTACCACGGCACCATGGTAACCACAATCCATACAATCATGTATAGGGCCCATTTGAGGTATTGACCATTTAATATTATTAGAACCACAATTTGGACAGTATTTAGCATGTTTCATCTAATTTACTCCTGATTTATCTTTTTTTCAAAATCTATATATAGGCACCACTTACAAAAATTATACTCATGAGAGAAGATACTACCCGTCAAGTAATTGGCATTGTCGCCATAATAATTGGGATTTTAATGCTCATCTACCCTCAACTGGTAGGGTACCTAGTGGGTTTGTTTTTGTTAATATACGGTATACTAGAACTCATTAAATAATCCCACTATTACTTGAAAAAATATTTTCTTAAAAAAATATTTTCGAATTTTTTTCTATTTTTACAGTTAGTGCACACTGTATAATAGATGTGATGAAATGATCAATTCTAAATACTGAAATGACCATGACTTTAGTAAATATAGCAGATTATTTATACTCTTAAAAAAAATTAGTAGTACAGATTTACTGGGGGGGTACGAGTATATTGATAAAAAATTTAATGAGATTACTAGCTATATTCAGTCTAATTTTGTTAACAGGATCTTTAACTTCCGATAATACTGCTTATGCTGCGGACTTTTGGAGCGGAATTTCTTCAGGTGACACTTTTCCTGCCATGTGGGATCCTTCGGGAACTGACAAACCTTTTAATGGAACAGTAAAAGGGACAGGTAAACAGATATTTGTGTCTGCGCCTAAAACTACCAAGAAATTTACTGGTACTGGACCTGGAACCACTCCCAGTTTTTATTTACCTGCAGGAACCACTCAATTTCACATAACCTATCAGGGAGACGATTATTTCTCAACCTGGCTTTATCACACCGATGGAACACTACAAGATTGGTTAGTAGCAGCCATTGGAAACTATGATAAAACTATATCAGTAACTGTACCTGCCGGAAATTACTACATAGAAATGCGCTGGGGGTTAGGTTCCTGGAGTATAAAATTCTAAATTTATGAGGATTAAATAATCCTCATAATCATGTCCAAAGCTTCTCCAGGCTCCAGAACTCCCGCCCGGGTTTCCCTTTCAATGCGTTGTATGGAATAACGGCGCATGGAAGGGTGTTTTTTTTGTACTTCTTTTAGTAAAGGACACCCATAGCCAGATTTCTTTTCCACTCCCCACTTTAGGGCTAAACTTTTAACCTCACCTTTGGAGGTGGCTAAAAGTGCAGGTAGGTTTATTCGTAGAATATCTCCCTCAAACACTAAAGAATCAGCCCCAGTGGAGAGTAAATCACCGAAAAATATGAATTGAGCATCAATATCCTGAGCATAATCTAAAACAGTTTCTTCTATTAATTTAGAACATCTTCCACAGGGATGAAAGCGACCATCAAGTGATTCTTTTATGACTTCGTCCAAGTCCCGAGCCAGATAATGGTGATCCACCTGGAGCCTTTGTGAGAGATTTTCTACACTGTTTTTAAAGTATCCTGGCAATATTATGCTTCCCGGGTCCACAGTAACTGCCTGAGGATTGAAACCTAACATTTTAGCTATTATCAGAGAAGAACTACTGTCCACACCACCGGATAGGGCAACTACGGATGTAATGTCTTCCTGGCGAGATTCAAGGAGTTGAGATTCAGGGAAGTTTTCCAAAAGAGAAATAAGTTGATGGGGTTTTTGGATGCGTTGATCCAGAAGTAGTGCCAGGTTGGATATGGCAGAAGATTTTAAATCCTTTTCTATTTCTTTTAATCTCTCTCCAGCCAGTTCCATCCGAAACTTACGCACCATCAGATCCGAGTAGGCCTCCACATGGACAGATCTAATACCTAACTCCTCTTTAAGACGGCCTACCACCCACCCACCTTTTCCAATAACAGTAGATTTACCAGGACGGTCTGAAGTTATTATTACCAGCTCCTGTGATTCCTGATTAAAATTAAAGCTAAATATATCTGGTTCAACTCTTTTATGGCCAATTTCGGCCCTTATTTGAATTATTAGTTTTTTTAAGTTTTCTTTTTTTATATTCAAAATATCTTTTTCTAAATTCAAAATAGTTCCACCACTAATTTTTCTGGTATATAGTGACCATTTGGAAGGTTTTAACAGGGTGATAGCCATTTAAGTCGGGTTTAGGATTGCTCAAACTATCTACGTAGTAGTCCGCATTTTGAGACTTAAGATACTGGGCAAATTCTCCTGAAGTATTGAAAAATCTAGGGAATCCACCTAGAACTAACTTTTTCATGTACCAGGACATAGCATTGGGATAATCAGAAATAATAACCTTTTCTCGGTACTGAGGGTCTTGTTCTGTTATCCAGTTACTGGAATCTTCCAGATATAGTACGAATATCTTCTTAGGAGTATGACCCGCGTAAGTAACTGTAGTTGACAACAAAAAGACCATAGCGATAGCTATATAAACCCATTTCGATTTTAAAGTTGGTTTTTTAATTTTAAGGCTTGTTGTAGTTAAAAATTCGGTTAGCCCCAGGATTAAAAAGTAAGCAAGAGCTGGTACCATAGTTATGAAGTAGCGGTCCACTTTAATGGGCAAATTGCTGTGGAAGATTAGAAATGCCAGAAACCAGGACATGAACATCAAGTCCAGAGCCAGATATTCTGATCCTCTCCCCTTCAAGGATATGTAAATCAGGTAAAAGAGGGCCAAGAGTAGAACTTCGCTAAATAAGTAGGAAGTCTGGTTTAGGGTAATGAAGAATATAATGGCAATTGCTGTTAACAATACTAATTTAATATATGAATTGTATTTAAGCCCCTGTTTTTTTATTTCAAGAACTTTAGTCCTCAAAGTTTGATAAAGATAGAATATAAGACCTATAACCACTATGATTACCATTACATAAGCCACAACCGATGGTTGGCCTTGAGAGGGATTCATAAGTTGGACATAAGCCCCCTGAAAAGGACCCATTGAGATGTAATTTAGAATATGCTGCACGTAGTAAAAGGGATTGGTATTATACGCCACGTCTCCAGTACCAGTGGTTAACCCCGTGGCAGTGCTCACAAATAACATATAAACAACTTCAAAATTACTTAGCTTCTGATAGAAATAGATGATAAAGGGTATTGAAGCTATTAAAGTTATTAAAAATCCTAAAAGTATTCCCTTTAATTGTTTAAGGGTGGGACTTTTCATGAAAAAATACAGCACCAGGGGGATTAAGATCAGTCCCGCTGTGTATCGGGCAAGTAATGCCAGGCCCAGGGTCGGTATTAGAAGGTAAAGAAGTCTGGGACGATTATCCATACCTTTTACCAGGAAATAAATGGCCCATATAGAAAGGGAAACAGCCGGAATATCTATACCTCCCGATGCAGACCAGGGCATGAGGACGGCCAGAGAAAGAAATATTAAACTGCCTGTAAAACTTTGTACCTCACTGAATCTGAGATTGAATAGGAAATACAGTCCCATAACCCCTGCAATTAAAAATCCGGCACTTACTGCAAATATTACAGTGGCAGATACCAGTCCCAAGCGGAAAAAAAGGGAAGTGATCAGGGGAATTAATGGTGGGAGAAAACTGGTTCCAACCCCACTATTGCCCATTCCTGCAAAGTAAAGGGCATTGTTTAGAAAGTTGAAAACATCCCAATAGGGTACACCAATCCTAATCTGGACACTTAATACGTAAAAAACTAAAGATAATGCTACAAAAAACAGTGCCAGTGCGTACTTATTAACTGAAGCATTTCTGATTAAATATTCCTGGTTTAAAGCCAAATAATCACCCGAAGTGTTTAATCACGGAAGTATATTCCCATTAGTTGACCTTCATCCAGGATGTGGCCTTCCATAGCTTCTAAAACTTCCTGACGAGCGGATCCTGCTGGTAAATCCAGTTTAATGTCCAGTACATAAATCTTGAAAAAGTAATGATGCAGGCCACTGGGCGGGCAGGGGCCCCGATAACCAATGGTTCCCCAACTATTAGCACCTTGTAGTGCCCCGTTTTCCAGTTCTTCCCTTCCCATAATATTTTCAGGCAGACTTCTGGTCTCGGGGGGTAGGTTAAATAGAACCCAATGAGTCCACAGGCCAGACGGGGCATCGGGGTCTTCACAAATTAGTGCTATACTTTTCCCTTCATCAGAAGATTCCCACTCCAGGGGAAGCGACACATTAAGATCATCACAGGTATATCTGGGAGGTATAAGCCCCCCTTCAGAAAATTCAGGGCTTTTAATCGTTATAGTCATCTTAAATCACCGAATAATGTTTTCTTAGTCCTTAGTACTACATGTTATGTTACTTTTTATACTTATAAAGACTTAAGAGAAGAAGGTAATAGATCGATTTTTTTACATTTAAGAAGTTAAAGACCATATGAAGTTTAACAGATAACCACCACCCCCTATGTTGGAGTGTAATTTTCAAGTAGAACATATTTAGATTAATAAAGGATCAATAACCAAAAAAACAACATATTTAAATACTAAATAGGCCTAATAGAACAGTGAGGTGATTTGAATGACTGAAATACCAATTGCTCCTGTAGGAAGAATAATAAAAAACGCTGGTGCTCAAAGAGTCAGCGACGAAGCCCGTGACGAATTAACCAAAGTATTGGAAGAATTAGGCGAACAAATCTCTTTTGAAGCCGTTAAACTGGCTAAACACGCAGGAAGAAAAACAGTAAAAGCATCAGACATTGAAATGGCTGTCAAAGTCTTGATGTAACTTTTTTTCTTTTTTATTTTAATTTTTAGCCATTATTTGACTATTTACTATTTGAAGATAGCCATGGATATTGATCAACTCCTTAAAACATTTAAGATCATAGTAGTACTGGCTCTGGTGTTTGGAGTTATTGGCGCTGTTATGTACCTGGCCTATGGTTTCACCCTGGTCTGGCAGGGAATGGCCGCGGGAATAACCATTGGATTTTTACTGGTGTTACTGGTCCTACTACTGGGACTGGCAATTTATCTCTGGATCAAGATGATGATGGTCAAAAGAGAGTTAAAAAAGTGCCAGGAAGAGCTTGCCGAAATTTATCGAAGAAAAAAGTCGGCTGAAAGCACCAAAAAGTCTTAACTTCACATTGTGAATCTATTTTTTTATAATGGAAAAATAATTATTGAACTAACCCTAAAAATTTAAGTTACCCTATCTAATTATTATAAATCTACTTTATAATCCTGATATTAAATTGAAGGTTTGAAATTACATGACCCGTATAGCCATACTAGACCAGGACCGCTGCCAACCCAAAAAGTGCAACTACGTCTGCCTGGATTACTGTCCTGGTGTCCGCATGGAAGAGGATACCATTACTATTGATTCTAAAACCAACAAACCCCTTATATCTGAGGAACTGTGTGCTGGGTGCGGTATATGCACCAACCGCTGCCCTTTTCATGCTGTTAACATTATAAACCTCCCTGAGGCACTGGAGGAACCTATTCATCGTTACGGGCAGAATCAGTTCGAACTGTTTGGTCTGCCCCAGGTACGGGAAGGCACAGTGGTGGGATTGTTAGGTCCCAATGGAATTGGGAAATCAACCATCATCCGCATACTTTCTGGTGAACTGCAGGCCAATCTGGGTGATTTCGAGAGGGAAGCGTCCTGGGAGGATTTGATAAATTTCTTCAAAGGCTCCCAACTCCAACAATACTTCCAGAAACTGTCTAAGGGTGAAGTGAAAGTGGTGCACAAACCCCAAATGGTAGACATGCTTCCTAAATTCGTCAAAGGCCAGGTTAAGGACCTTTTAGAAAGTGTTAACGAAAGAGGGCAGCTGGAAGAAGTTAAAGAGGCCCTTCAATTGGACCCCATTATGGAAAGGGAGATAAAGAATTTGAGTGGCGGTGAACTGCAGAGGGTGGCCATTGCCGCAGCAGTGCTCCGGGAAGCTGACTTTTACTACTTCGACGAACCCACCAGCTGGCTGGATGTGCGGCAAAGACTTAACGCTGTGCAGGTTATTCGCAAGTTAGCAGATGAGGGAAAATCGGTTTTAGTTATAGAACACGACCTGGCTGCTCTAGATGCCCTTTCTGATTATATTCACATTCTTTACGGACACCCTGGTGCCTATGGTGTGGTATCCCATTTAAGAGGAGTTAGAGTGGGAATAAATACTTACATCGGCGGATTCTTAAGAGAAGAGAATGTCAGATTCCGTAAGCAGCCCATTGAATTTCAGGTACGGCCCCCCACTCCAGAAACAGAAGCCGAGACCTTATCTGACTACAGCACCCTTAAAAAATCATTTAAAGGATTTTCATTGGAAGTGGCAGAGGGTGAAGTGCAGCATGACGAGATCATAACCGCCTTTGGCCCCAATGGTATTGGAAAAACTACCTTTGCCAAGATGCTGGCGGGAGTTACCAAACCCGACCAGGGCAAGATACAAAAAAAGGTGGAATTCTCTTATAAACCCCAATACTTAACTTCTGAGTTTGAAGGTACTGTTCAGGAGTTTTTATACACCAATGCCCCCTCCTTCGGCAGTAACATATTTAAAACGGAAATAATGAGGCCTTTTTCTTTAGAAGAACTTCTAGAAAAGCAGGTGCAGGACTTGAGTGGTGGGGAGTTACAACGACTGGCTGTGGCGGTTTCTTTATCTCAAGATGCAGATATTTACCTTTTTGATGAGCCCACAGCATTTTTAGATGTGGAACAGCGCCTTAAAGCTGGTCGAGCCATCCGTCGAGTGGTGGAGAGTAAGAATGCGGCTTCCATCATCATCGACCACGATATCGTGTTCATTGACTACATCAGCGACCGGGCCATGGTCTTCTCTGGCCAGCCCGGAGTGGAAGGTCATGCCACCAGCCCCATGGCACTGCGTTCGGCCATGAATCAGTTCTTGTCCGAGGTGAAGATCACCTTCCGTCGGGACAAGGAAACCAAACGGCCCAGGGTGAATAAACTGAACAGTTACCTGGACCGGGAGCAGAAGCAGAAAGGAGAATATTACTATCTAGATAGTTAACTCTGAAAATGCTTATTAAGATCAAACTAATATAATATCGTGGTGATAAGATGAATTTGAATCTGATAGCAGCAATTTTGTCATTATTAGTAGTAGCAATTGGATTGTACGAAATTTTCGGCCTGGGGGATAAATCCTGGTCCAACTATCTCAGCGTGATTCTCTTCGCCGTAGTATTTTTACTGGAAGTGCGGATCATGATGAAAAAGCAAGAGTTAGAATAAATATTTTTTTTATATATTTAAATTAAGATTACTTTTTATAAGAAAAATAGGTTTTATAAAAAAAATAGGGGTGGATAGTTTTCCTATCTACCTTAAAACATCCATTCCTTCCAGGAAGCACTCGGCGAAGTACTCAACATGAGTGGTAGGGATAGAGAAACTTACTCTTAAGTAACGATGCCCGAAGAGTTTGCTGGTGTAGGAACCTTCTCTGGCGAATATTTTCCGATCAATGAGGTACTCTGCCATTTCATGAGGTTTAACTCCAGTATCGATCATGTCAATGACCATCATGTTTCCGTCGGAAGGATAAACTGGTAAATGAGCCCCTTCCACCTGATCCACGGCCTGTTTAATTATGTCCTGATTCTGACGGGTGGTGCCTTTTATTCGGCCTAACCAATCTTTTTTAGTTTCAATGGCAGCCATAGCACCCTTCTGGGCGACGATGTTGGTTCCCAGGTCGTTGATGACTATGGAACGTATGGAGTTGATGACATCGGGCACACCGATAATGGATCCGATGCGCATTCCAGCCATACCATAGATCTTGGAGAAACTATACACAGTGATGGTATGCTCCGGTGCGATCTTGGCCATGAGATCATGTTCTCTTGCAAAATCACGATAGGTGATGTCATGTAAAAGGTAGATATCATGATCTTCAGCAATATCCTTGAAGTCCCTTCGTTCTTCCTTGGTGTAAGATGATCCTAAAGGGTTGAGTGGATCCACCAGGGATATCAACTTGGTGTTCTCATCCAAATTCTCCCTTACCAGTTCCGGGGTGAGCTTGTAGCTGCACTCCTGGTTGTAAATAGGGATGGATTTAACATGATCACCAAAGCGACTGGCGAAATTATCAATAATTAGATAACCCGGGTCACAGGTGATGGTGTTATTCTGTGGATCCAAAATGTCATTAGCACAAAGGTATAACGACTCGGTGGCACCGGCCGTGACCAGGATGTCATATTCACTCCCCAGACTCAGATCGTCCATAATAAGTTCTTTCAGGCGGGGAAATCCCTCTGGCGGAGGGTACTTGCAGTAATCTTTCTCATTGATACTGGCCTTCATGGCATCTATAACTTCGTTATCATGATGAAGATGGTTGGTGTTCTGGCCCATCCAGATCATGTCCGGGTCGTTGAAAACGTAATTGAAGAATTCATTAGGTGTCTTGAAGCCTTTGGGCAGTACCTTAGCAGGTCTAGCATATTTTTTGGGTGAAATCATAATCTCACAACTTGAATTTTAATATTACGATGGAAAATCAGTTATTCCCATTAATGAGGGAAAAATAGTTATTCCCACCATTACCAGAATCTTTCTGTGACTCTGGCGACTATCTGATATCGTTGTCTTAATTTTTATTGGACAGTCATTTAAAATTATCGTAACCTTACTGATAAGTAAAGTAAGTTTACTGCAAACCGGCATCCACAATACGAAAACGAGCACGCAAACCTTCCGGACGGCTACGATGACGTTTCAAAACAGCATATCTTTCTCCATTAAGATCACCCCGAGACAACTCGATCATGATCTTACTGCGGTACTTCAAGATAGTACCTCCCACTGGTTCCACAACCCCCTCCATATCAAAACTAGAGTAAACATGGTTGGTTATGACCACCGCCACGTTATACTTACGGGCAATCCTCATAAGAAGACCCATCTGTTTACTAAGTTCCTGGTTTAAACTAAATGAATCCCCCTCTTTAACCCTATAAAGAGCCACCGCAGAATCTAAAACTAAAAGATCTACCTCTTCTCCAGATTTTAAGGTTTCTTCTATTCTTTTTAAAGCCCGATCCTGCTCCTCAAAGGTAGAAGGTTCCAAAACCATAACCCGCGAAGCCACATAGTCAAAATCCTGGCCGGAGATTTGTTTAACCCGTTCTATTGATAAACCGCCCTCAGTGTCCACGAAAATGGCTTTTTTATCGTTCCTGGCGCACTGTACTGCCAAGTTCAGGGAAATATTAGTTTTACCCGAACCAGGCGGGCCGTAAAACTGAGTGATGCATCCTTTCTCCACACCTCCACCTAGTATATTGTCTAAAGGTGATCCAGTGGGGATTTTATCATTATGGGGGATGGTGGATAAGTCTTTCAAGTAAGTTACCTCTTTAATTTTCTTTGATTAATATTGGTAGCTGAATGATTTATTATTTGGTACAGAAAGGATTTATTATTATTCCAAGTCGGAGTTTCTGTGGTTATGAGATAAGACTTTCTATGGTTATGGGAAGAAACTTTCGTAGGAATTTGTTTATCTAATCTAAATATTTCTGAACCTTTTCTATCCACGCACCACGCCTGAGTATTTTAGGCGGCCAGGAAGTAAGATCCAACACTGTAGAAGGCGATAGTTGGGAAGGATCCCCTGCATCTAAGTAGATGTCCACCTCGTCTTTAAACTGTTCTGTTAACTCTTCTACAGAACACGGTGTTTCTTCACCAGATAAGTTGGCACTGGTGGTGGTAATGGGAAACTCCATGGTCAAAACCCGGCAGATAGAATTATCCGGTATTCTCACTCCTATTTTATCTGAACCAGCAGTTATTAAATTTGAGATTTGCTTGTTCTTCTTTAATATCAGAGTATAAGGACCTGGTAAGAGTTTTATGGCTAGTTGTAGCGATTTATCGTCTAGATCAGCTACTCGTTCTAAGTCCATAACCCGAGATAGACAAATGGATAAAGGTCTGTCTTCAGATCTCTTCTTAATACGATAAACCCGTTTTACAGCCTCTTCATTGAATATATTAGCACCTATACCGTAAAGAGTATCGGTAGGGTAGACAATTACCTTTCCCTCTCTTAAGGCCTCTCTGGCCTTTGTAATTTCGATGTTGTCTGGTTGTTCAGGGTTAATTTTAATGATTTTCATGCTATCTATTATTAGAGCAAGTTTGTTTATTATTTCTTTGTGAGGTTCGTGACTCGCTATTTTTTTCACTTGCACATCATAGTCATTGCTATCCATTGTATTAAATATATTATAATTTATAATACTATTTATGCCAGAAAGAGAAATTCGTCCTGAGGAAATAGTAATTGAAAAGCTATCCTCTGATCATGATCTTTCGGAATTTAGATGCAGTGATGATGACCTGGATGAGTTTATCCTTTTAGATGCATTACCTCAAAGAAAACATCGGCTAAACCAAACCTACATTTGCAAGTATCAAGGAGAAATAATAGCATTTTTCACAGTTTCTGCGGATTCTATAAAGATTAATAATGAAGATAAAAAGAGGATAGGAGTTAATTATCCCGCTTTCCCTGCTATTAAGATTGGCAGGTTAGGTGTACATGAAGATTATAAGCGTAGAAATGTGGGTAGTATTTTAATTATGTACACAGTAGGTTTGGCCTGGGAGTTGGGTGAAAAAGTAGGTGTGCGTTTTATTTCGGTAGATGCCTATCGTGGAATTGAAAAATTTTACAAAAAGAATTTCTTTGTAGAATTAGCAGAATGTGAAGACAGATATATGGCAATGTACACAGATCTAGAAGATTGGGCCATTTAGAGTTCGCTATTATCTTTAATTATTCTATAAACTTTCCGGGATTCTTCCAAGAATTTCTTTTTTTCTGGGGTGGCTGGTTTGTCCAAGTTTCGAACGAAACGATCAGCATCCTTTCCAGTTAAGGTCGGTGTTGCAGCAATTGCTTTGGCCATTATCCTCACTACCTTAGGTCTGTTAATATATTAATATTATCTAATATAAAAAACCTGATATTCATAATAAGTAAACCGATTTTGATTTCATGGCTTGATAAACTATTTCAAGCAGTAGAAAACCTGATTTGATAATTTTTACCTAATATTATATATTTATTAGAAAATAAGGTATTAATTACAGGTAAAACCTGGAAGTCAGTGTACCTTGAGGTGCACGTATAATAGTACTTCCAGGTACTGATCTTATTTTAATTTCCTATTTCTAAAAACAAGACATAATCGTTAAGATCAACTTCCATTACATGCAAGGTTTTAATACCACCAGATTTTAATGGGATAATATAAAAAGTAATCTCGATATCATGCTTAACAAACTACGTCCTCGTCTGGCCAGGTTCACTGATCCTTTAGCCCGGAAAATACCTATAAACCCTAATATTATCACGGTTATTGGGCTGTTAATAAGCTTATTAGCCGCCTACGAGTTTGCTAGTAAAAACCTACTATCTGGCGCTCTTCTAATTTTAGTCAGTGGGTTTTTTGATATTATTGACGGTGCGGTAGCTAGAAATCAGGGTACACAAAGTACTTTTGGGGGGATATTGGACTCTACAGCGGACCGATTCGCCGATGCCTTTATAATTATTGGAATCATCTACGGCGGATTCACTTATTGGGTGTGGGGTGTTCTGGCCTTACATGCCTCTTTAACTGTTAGCTACGTCCGAGCTAGAGCAGAAGTGGATGGTGTTAAATGTGACGTGGGAATTGCAGAGAGAGCTGAACGTCTTTTTATTTTACTAATTGGTGCTCTGATCGCCTATTTCATCGGACCCTACACCGGATTAAACTTCATGGAATTAGCCGTAATTATAGTAATGGTCTTGGGATACCTAACAGTCATCCAGAGACTGTACCACTCCTGGAAAGAGCTTAATTGAGTGATGATTATGGATGCTTTAGAAAGGATAGAAAAGGATTTAATACTTTTTGAAAAAAATATAAAAGAATTGGAATCCATAAAATTGAGTGAAGAAGAGGAAACCATAGTGGATATGGCCAGAAGCTACACTCAGGATACCAGTTATTACGTAAAGAAAAAGGATCACTTAACTGCTTTTGGCTGCATTACCTACGCTCACGGACTTTTAGATGCAGTTCGTTTAACCCATAAGCTCATTTGAAATATCAACCCATTTGAGCTAAAAATTTATAAAAAAAGGGAAGGGGGATTAATTATGGTGAAGTTGTTTGGCCGTGAATCCCGGGTAGAGCAGCATTTCCGGGAACATGCCAAGTTAGTTTACGAATGTGTTGAAAAACTTCAGGAACTCATGCCCTATTTTTATCAAGGCGATTTCGATTCCTTAAATGATAAAGTAGAGGAAATGTCCCAGTTAGAACACCAAGCTGACGAAGTTCGTCGACTTATGGAAATTGAGTTTTTTAAGGGAGCTTTTTTACCATTTGACCGGGAAGATCGAATTATCCTTGCAGAACTGGTAGATTCCGTGGCGGACATGACTCAGGAGACCGCTTATGGAATATGTTTAAGCCAGGTCCAGTTCCCTCGTCAATTCGAGGACGATTTTAGAGAAATGGTTGATGCTGTGTGCAAAGCAGCCCAGGTACTTAAAGAATGTGTGGAGCTCCTGGACCAGGATTTGGCCCTGTCCATAGCTAAGGCCCACGAAGTGGAAGCTGAAGAAGAGGCTGTAGACCGAATTGAGCGGAGGATAATAAAAAAACTTTATGATTCCTACCGTAATGGCGATTTCGGAATTTTAAAACTATTAGAACTTAAAAACACCGTTACTCGTCTGGGTAATATTACGGACCGGGCTGAAGATGCTTCCGACCGGGTACTTATTATGGTGGCCAAAAGGAGAGGGTAAAACATTGGCCTCCATGAAGAGGGTAAAAACATCCCCCTAAGAAGAGGCTGCAATGTTACCCCACGAATAGGCTAAACCTTGCCCTCACGAAGAGGCTAAAACATTAATTCCCTAAAACTGGCAGAAAATGATTTAAGATACTTACTAAACCGTGGTTATCGGAAAACCACTGCTTTAGATTTTGTAAGTGGACATTATCTTTTGGATAAGAAGGATAGAAATTATCTTGTTCGTAAAGTTTCTTCTAACCAGCAAGCACAAAAAAGACAAGACAAACTGATTAATCTGCCTGAGATAGATGGAAAGTTAGTTTTAATAGATGGTTACAACGTGCTTATAACCTCAGAAAGCGTTCTTTATCATCCAGAATCTGTTTTAAAGAGTGATGACGGAGTTTTAAGAGATGTTAAATCTGTTTTTGGTAAATACAAACCCCACCACAATACAGAGCCCACTCTAAATCTTTTATTGGATACTTTAAAATCAGCAAATCCCCGCGAAATCCGTTTCTATTACGATTCTCCCGTCAGTTTAAGTGGAGAATTAGCTCATCTAACCAGAAAGTTGCTAAAAGAAAAGAAGGTAAATGGATGTGCGTCCACTCATAAACACGTGGACCGTGATCTGGTAAAAACGTCCCAGGCAGAAAATGGAGTGGTAGCGACCAGTGATGGGCCTTTAATAGACCATCTAGAACGAGTTGTGGACCTTCCGGGTTCAATTAAGATGAATAAAAAATCCATTTAAAAATAAAGTAAGGTATGGAATTTAATCCATATCCTCCATACGGCCTTCTAATTTTTCTAAAACGCCAGGTAAGGAAGTGTATTCCATTTCATCAGCTGGCAGTCGGTGTGGCTCAAATGGTCCGTGTCGGCGCATATACTCGGCAACTTCTGAGGCCTGTGCCCGGGATCGGTCATAGGCAGGGTCGTCGAACATGTCGGCTGGTCCCACCAGTTTGCAGTCTGCTATCTGGAATCCAAGAGCCATTACTCGTGGCGGTCCATCAAATCGAACCGGATAAGCATTTTTCTGGGCTACTGGCATTAGTGGTCCGTTGTGAGAACCTCTCATCCATCCTCCGACTAAGTGAGGGAAGGCGAATGGTTCTACAACTTCTCCAGCTGCGGGGAATCCGGATTGTGATCTTACAATGGCCACGGGGTCGTCTTTTCCAACGTACTGACCAGCCATTAAGTTTAATCTTTCAGTACTTACTGAAGCTGCTATTTCGTTGTCGTCCCTTCTCCTGATTCTTTTTATAACGTAGCGACTGATGGTACCCAGAAGGGCCAGTAAGTCGTACATTTCATCAGGACAGGTCATTTTAACTTTTTTGTGCTCCATTACGTCGAATATTTCAAATTCAAATCCGTTGTGGAGGGAGGGGTCTATTACCAGACCAGCAGTGGTGAATGGGTCTGCAAACATTTTAAACAATGGCATGTTAAAGGCACCGGGTTCGGTTTTGTCCATGCAGAAAACAACCACGGGGTCGCTGGGTCGTTCTTTGAATTCCATTTCTGCACATCCCGGTCCCATACCTTTGATGTTTCCAGAGAAGGTATCTACCAGGAGGTCTTGGCCGGCCCCATAAAGTTTTAGACTTTTTGCAACGGCAGTAGCTTCAGTAAATGCATTAAATGCCAGTTCGTGGATTTCCACGTTTTCTTCACCCTGCCGGTGTGTCATTATAAGTTCAGTGTCGTCACCGCAGTTGGTTACATAAAAATCTTCCAGGAGTCCTTCTTCTTTTGCCTTTCCCAGAAGTTCCTCACACTTTGCCAGTAGGGCAGGATGAGCCAGACCATGTCCTGCAATACTTCCAACATCTGCTTTTATTACACTAATAGTTGTTTTCATATTACATTACCTCCAATTAAAAGTTATAACTTTCTTAAAACAGCATTAAAGGCCTAAAAGGTGGTCATTTAAATTTACAATGTTAAAGTAGTTTTCACTTAATTAACTGACCCATGAGCAGCTTCAAGCTGTGCTTATTAACCCTTTCTTATGGTAAAATTATGATGAGATGGGCATATAAAACTTACTATACCTTCCCATCCTAAGCCATCAATGGGCATGTTTTTTAAATCATCATGGGAATCATAATAAATCGATTTTACTTTTGATCTCCACTGCCATTTCCATGGTAGATGATTGACCACCCAGATCAGGAGTGACCACTTTACCTTCTTTTAAAACACTTAAAATAGCCTTTTCAAGCTGAAAAGCTTCATAATTTTCACCTAAATGTTTCAACATCAAAACTAACGATAATAACATAGCGGTGGGATTCGCCACCCCTTTACCTGCTATATCTGGAGCAGAACCATGTACTGGCTCAAATAATGCGTTTTCATCTCCAATATTGGCAGATGGAACCATTCCCATACCTCCTACCAGACCAGCTCCTTCATCGGATAATATGTCACCAAAGAGGTTAGTGGTGACTATTACCTGGAACCGTTGAGGTTGGTTGACCATGAACATAGCTACCGCGTCCACATATAAATCTTCAGACATTATATCATTGTATTTTTCTGCTACTTGGTAAAAAGTATCCTTAAAAATCCCATCTGTCTTTTTAAGAACATTAGCCTTGTGCACGGCGGTAACTAAATTGAATCCATTACTTTTCGCCTGCTGGAAGGCAAAATCACATATGCGACGAGAAGCTGTGCGGGTAATTACTCGTAAAGCCTGAGCACCCTCTTTTGTGTATTCTTCCCTTCCAGAATAAAGTCCTTCAGTGTTTTCACGGACTATAAGGAAGTTCAAGTCCGAGTAAAGAGAATTTATCCCAGGATAAGATTTAACAGGCCTAAGGTTCGCATAAAGATCCAGTTCTTTTCTTAAGGTTATTATAGCACTTTTTTGACCAGGAACCGTGGTTACTGCCCCAAAAAGAGTTACATCAGTTTTTTTGGCAAGTTCAATTGTTTCTGGAGGTATTGTAGTTCCCCTATCCTGAAAACACTGCTCACCAGCCGCAGCATAATCATAGTTCACTTTTACTTCCAAACCATCTAAAACCGTCAAAGCTGCTTCGGTAACTTCAGGACCTATTCCATCCCCAGGTACTACTGCTAATTTGTGCATGTAATATAATTACTCCCATCTACTCGTTCTTACATGGTTTTCTCAATTTAAACAACCATGTCTTGAACTAATTACAAGTAAAATATATTTGAAAGGAAGCACATAATAAGATTTTCAGTAGGCAAGGATCATCTACTATAAAAAATCAAGATTTATTTTTTAACCCCATTTATTTAAGTAAAACTTAAAAAAAGGAGGCTGAATTATGGAAGTGCAGAAAAATGTAGAAAGACTCATCCAAACTTTAAAAGACGATGATGAATTTGTTCAAATACAAACATGTTCTCTTTTAGAAGAAATAGGAGAACCTGCAGTTGAACAGCTTATCATTGCCCTGGATAATGAAAATAAAAACATTAGAATTGGAGCAGCCAAGGTTTTAGGCGAAATAAAAGATAAAAGAGCCATAATCCCTCTTATTGAAGGATTGAATGATGAAAATAAATGGGTGAGGAGGGAATCCTCCACGGCATTAAGTAAAATGGGAGATGATGCTGTAGACCCCCTCATTGAAACTTTACAGGATGAAGATTGGAGAGTTAGGGGAGGAGCTGCCTGGGCCCTGGGAAACATAAGAAATAAAAAAGCTTTAAACCCTCTTATTAATGCTATGAAAGATGAAAGTGGATTTGTAAGAGGCGGAGCTACTTGGGCCGTCGGCCACATAGGTGGCGATGGAGTAGAAGCGGCTTTGGAGTCTGCTCTAGACGACAAAAGTGGTTATGTACGCAAAGTTGCCCAAAATTATCTTAGCAAGAAATAATTCAAGTAATTAGAGGTTATAGGCCCGGTAGGGTAGGTGAGTGATAGATTGAAGGTTACTGTAATTGGTGGATCAGGTAGAGTAGGTAAGGCTGCCGCATTTTGTCTTGCTGAAGAAGATCTGGTTGATGAGATGGTGCTCATATCCAGAGAAAAAAGCCTGGACAAAATAAAGGGAGAGTCATTGGATATGCACGATGCATTGGCTGCCAAAGATATCCAGGTGACTATAAACGCGTCCTGCGATATGGAAGAAATGGCTGATTCCACAGTGGTAGTTCTGGCTGCCGGTATTCCCCGTGAAGATGGGATGTCCCGGCAGGATCTGGCTGTGCCCAATGCCAAAATAGTAGGTTATTATGCTCGTCAAATAGCCAAATATGCTCCTGATTCCATTATATTAGTTGTCACCAACCCTGTGGACGTGATGACCTACATAGCCCTAAAAGAATCAGGATTTCCCAAAAGCAAAGTCATGGGATTAGGTAACCACCTGGATTCTCTGCGATTAAAGAACCTGGTTTCTAAACACTTTGATATCCACGTCAGTGAGATTCACACCCGTGTTATTGGAGAGCACGGTGATCATATGGTTCCCCTGGTCAGTTCGACTGCTATTGGAGGTATTTTGGTTAAGTTTTTCCCTCAGTTTGAGAGTTTTGACATTAGGGGCATCATTGAAAAGGTGAAAAATGCAGGACAGTATGTAATCAGTATGAAAGGTTCCACAGAGTACGGACCCGCTTTTGCAATTTCTAACATCGTTAACATCATATTGAAAGATGAAAAGAAGATTTTAACGGTTACCAGTTATCTGGATGGAGAAATAGAAGGAGTTAAAGACGTATGTCTGGGTGTGCCTGTTAAACTGGGGATAGATGGAGTTGAAAAGATAATTCCCATAAAGATGAGTCCAGATGAAAAAGAAGCTTTTTTAATGGCCGCTGATGCCGTGCGAAAATCTACTGAGGAAGTACTAAATTATATCTCCGAAGAGCATTAACTAAATGTGAATTTTTTTTTAAAAAAAATAATATTAGGGGTTATTTCCCCTATTTTTCCATTTTTTCAAATCAAATGATAGATGTAGTGTTATTTCCTGGTTTTGGTTTAGTACCGTTGGTTGTATTTCGAGAAGTGTTTGTTTTTTGATTGTTTGTAATCTTCTGGGTGTTGGAACTAATTCCAGAATCGTTACTCTTGTTACTTACGTTAAGTGTGAAGTTTCCTGAATTCATAGTACCAAAAATATAACCTACAAAACCCGCCAGCAGTATTGCTACGACAATCAATGCGATGGTCATTTTTTCCATTATTGTTCACTCCTAGGTTTTATATCCTTTGACTTGAATTGTTCCAATTACTAAATAAATATTTGCAGATCATAAAAAAATAGCAGCAAGGAAATATTTATATAATCGTTCAGTTAAATTGTAAATTATGGCAATGAAACTAAACATTGTATAATAAATTTATTTGTAATGAACTATAGTTCAAGACAATAACGTAATCGGAAGGTATTTTCCGGTAAGTTTATATCATAGTCTTTTTAAATATTATTAGCTAACTCTCCAAAAGCTAAATAGACAACACCAAAAGAAGGCATATTAATGATAAAAATAGGGATTCTAGACTTACAGGGAGATGTTTGGGAACATTTAGAAATGACCCAAAAGACCATTGCCCAGATGGGACTAGACGCTGAAGTAACCAAAGTCAAATCAAAAGAAGAAGTGGCCCAGTGTCAGGGAATTATAATCTCTGGAGGGGAAAGCACCATCATTGGTAAACTCATAGAGGAAGAAGGAATAGATGAAGTTATAAAAGATCAAAAAATTCCAGTGATGGGTACCTGTGCCGGTATGGTTTTATTAGGTACTGAAACTGATTATCAACAACCCCTTATTGGTTTAATCCCTATGAAAGTCAAAAGAAATGGTTTTGGACGTCAAAAAGTGTCTTTTGAACAGGAAATAGACGTATTTGATCGTAAATATCATGGAATATTCATAAGGGCACCTTATGCCCATGAAGTTAAAGAAGGAGTGGAAATTCTTTCTAAGATCGAAGATAAAATAGTGGCAGTGGGCTACCAGGGGAATCTGGCAGTTTCATTCCACCCCGAATTAAGTGAGGATACCAGAATTCATGAATACTTTATAAAGGAGGTAGCAAAGTGTGTGGAATAGCAGGAGTGGTATATAAAGATAAAAAGCTTCACCATGTAGGCGATTCATTAACCAAAATGTTGGATGCTCTACAACATCGAGGTCCTGATTCAGCAGGTTTTGCCATTTACGGAGGCCTGGGTCTTGAAGAAAACGAATACCTGTTAAATATAGAGGTAAAAGAAAGACCCGGTCTTTTAGAAAAAGTAAAAGACACAGTAGATGCGGTAACTCCCATAAAAAAAGAGGAAATCATCCCTTCCGTGGAAAACTACAACATATACCGGTGTAAAATTGGTTTAAACACGTTTTCAGAGCTTAAACCATTAATAATGGACATTGACAAGATAGAAAATGTAATAGTCCTAAACGGCGCCCATTCATTTGAGATGATAAAAGATGTAGGGTTAGTAAAAGACATAGCCCAACGTTACGATACCTACTCTAAAAAAGGGACTCATGCCATCGGCCACACTCGATTCTCCACTGAGAGTATAGTAGACCGTTACCATGCCCACCCTTTCCAAAGCTATATCATACCCGACATTACCGTGGTCCACAACGGGCAGATCACCAACTACTGGAAGATCAGAGACCCTCTAGAACGTAAAGGGCACATTTTTGAAACCACCAACGATACTGAGTGCATTGTGCACTACATTGCAGACAAGCTATCGGAAGGATATCAATTAGAAGAGGCTCTGGAAGAGTCGGTGAAGGACATGGACGGACCATTCTCATACATTGTCGGAACACCCAATGGAGTGGGAATAGCCAAAGATCAGTTAGGCTTAAGACCCGGTGTAATGGCTGAAAACGACGAAGTATTTGCTATTGCCTCGGAAGAAGTTTCACTAAGAGAAGTCATGGACACCCATGAAATAGACCAAATATCACCCGGAGAAATAAGGGCTTATACCATCTAAAAGGTGACCATCATGCAGGAATTTAAAATAGATGCTAATGGAAAAACCCCCAGGGAAATCAATCGCCTCTTGAAAGACCAGGCAGAAAAATATCCACGTTTTATTATCGAAAATCCAAATGCCTCACATTACTTAGCGGCAGGAGTTACTGAACCAGTAGAAATTGAAATCGATGGATCTGCCGGTTACTTCGTGGGAACCATGATCCACGGAGCTAAAGTTCACATTCAAGGAAATGCAGGATGGTTCCCTGCCGATAATATGACAGATGGAGAAGTCATAATCGAAGGTTCTGCAGGAGATGGCGTGGGTCAGGGAATTTACGGGGGCACGGTAGTTGTAAAAAAAGATGTAGGATCCCGTACCGGGGAAATCATGAAAAACGGCACCATCATCGTGGGAGGTAATTCTGGATTCATGAGTGGGCTTTTCATGATGGGAGGTCGCATCATCATCCTGGGTGACATCTCCGAAGATGCCGGTGAATCCATAATTCGAGGCGCCATTTACGTAGGTGGAGAAATAAAAAGCCTGGGAAAAAACGCCAAGGTAGAAGAATTAGAAGCCTCAGAAAGAAGCGAACTTAAAGAACTTTTACCCTCCTACGGATTCCAACTGGATGAATCTGACTATCAGAAATTTAAAAAGATAGTACCTCGTAGTAAAAGACCCTTCTACGGCAAAGAGACAGAGGAGGGATGAATATGCCCCGTAATCAAAATGATAAAGTAGCTATGGTAGGAACTCCCTGCCAGATCATAGCCGCGCAAAAGATGGACCACTTCAGTGACATTTTGGGAGAGTCACCGGTAGACATTAAAATTGGACTATTCTGTATGGAAAACTTCTCCTACTTTTACCTTAACCAGCTTCTGGAGAAACACGAAATAGAACTCAAAGATGTTTCCGAAATTCGGGTGGAAAAGGGCCACATGTGGTTCTACTTAACCGATGGCCAGGTCCTGAAAATACCATTAAAAGAAGCAAAAACCTGCATGAGGAAAAACTGTTCGGTATGCATGGACTACACTTCGGAATTGTCTGATCTTTCAGTGGGATCAGTCGGATCCCCTGATGGATGGTCCACTGTGATTGCCCGCAGCGAAAAAGGTTTAAAACTTCTAAAAAATGCTGAAGAAGATGAATATATACAAACTAAGCCCATCACCGATTCAGGCATTCAATTAATTGAAAAACTTTCTGCTAAGAAAAAAACCGAAAACAAAGCCGAAATTAAAAAAAGAGAATCTGTAGCCCGGCCTGTTATCTACCGTAGATTCATAACTGATTCTCAGTTCAGAGAAGAGGTGGCAGAAAGTCAGTTTGCTGATTTAAAAGCAGACGTGGTGGACGTTGGAACTTGTGTTCTCTGCGGAGCATGCGAGTACATCTGTCCAGAGAATATAGTAAAAATAGAAGACCGAAAACCCCGGATCAAAGGTGAGTGTCCACCAGAATGTAATCTCTGCTACGTGGCCTGTCCTCGTACCTATCTTCCTAACGAAGTTGCTAGTTCCGATCTGGATCAGAAACCCCTGGGAGATTACATAAAGATAGTGTCTGCCAAGGCTGCACTGGTAAAAGGACAGGACGGAGGAGTGGCTACTGCCCTTTTAAATTACGCTTTAACACACGAAATGGTTGAGAATGTAATGGTGGTGGATAAAAGCAGTTCTAAGCCATGGAAACCACAAGTTAAGCTCACTAAAAATACTGATGATATTATAAAAGCGTCAGGAACTAAATATGCCGCCTGTCCAGTGTTCAAAGCACTTGAAATTAATAAAAATACAGGAAAGGAGGAGTTATAGTGCCTTTTAAAGTTGAAAGAAACCACGAACTATGCCGGAGGAACTTCGACCGCCCCGGCTGCTGCTGGTACATGTGTGACGACCGAGACGAGAACCTCTGTCGTAACTGCTACTCCTGTTACAACAACTGTCCACACGACGTTTACGAAATAATAGACGATGAACCATACCCCATTCACCATGAAAACTGTGTGGGATGTCGTATCTGTGAGGAAATGTGCCCTAACAATGCCATCGAAGTCAATTCTGTCCCGGAAGACCGCAGAAATGTTTGGTCATTGACCGATCTGGTGGAGATTAACCGAAAATCCACCGAAGGTTCCTACAAAGTACGGGGCTGTGGTGCCACCCGTGTGATACCCACCTTCGATGATCTGGTCATTGTACCAGCCCAGGTATCCCGACCACCAATCGACAAGTACCGTGAACCTTGCAATACTAGAGTAGTCCTGGGAAACCGTTTTGCTGAGAATCCGCTGGTAATAGATACACCAATAATGATTGCAGCCATGTCTTTCGGTGCTCTATCAAAAGAGGCTAAAATTGCCCTGGCCATGGGAGCTACCCTCGCTGGGACGGCCACCAACACCGGTGAAGGAGGTATGCTTCCTGAAGAACGTAAATACGCATCTAAACTCATTGCACAGTATGCATCGGGACGTTTCGGTGTTTCTGCTGAGTATCTAAATAATTCCGAGGCCATCGAGATCAAGATCGGTCAGGGGGCCAAGTCAGGTATGGGCGGCCATCTTTTAGGTGAAAAAGTCACTGCTGAGGTTTCTAAAATACGAATGATACCAGAAGGAACCGATGCTCTAAGTCCGGCCCGGCACATGGATATTGTGGGACCGGAAGATCTGAGCATGAAAATATCCCAGCTAAGGGAGATTTCCAACTGGAAAGTACCTATCATGGTTAAATTTACCAGTGGCCGAGTCAGCGACGACGTTAAAATAGCAGCTAAGGCTGGTGCCGACATTGTGGTGGTGGATGGTATGCAAGGAGGAACTGGAGCCGGACCCGACATAGTCACCGAACATTCTGGTGTTCCCACCATAGCAGCCATTGTGGAAGCTGATGAAGCCTTAAAACACATCAACCTCAGGGATAAAGTGAGTCTGGTTGCTGCCGGAGGAATAAGAAACGGAGCTGACGTGGCTAAAGCCATTGCCCTGGGTGCAGATGCATGTTATATTGCCACCAGTGCCCTGGTAAGTATTGGCTGTCGGGTGTGTCAGATGTGCTACGCCGGAACCTGCCGTAAAGGTATCGCCACTCAAAACCCAAACCTCCGCCGGAGACTGGATTATATGGAAGGTGGGAAAAGGGTGGCCCGCTACATAGAAGCCATGACCGAAGAAGCGGTTATGTTAACCCAACAAGCCGGTAACACCGACTTATTGAAGCTGGAAAAAGATGACCTGCGTGCTCTAACCATAGAATCTTCGGCCCTGACTGGAGTTAAGCTGGCCGGACTAGAGGCACCTATCAAGGGTTAGGAATTATCTACCCCTTGTACTATTTTTTTTATTTTTATTTTAATTACGGAAACCGGAAGCCGTTATCCTACAAAAGGAATATAAAGCTCAAACTACTAATCGGAAATATGTTTCCTACATCCTACTGCAACCGGATATTCAGTTCCGATAAGGATGTAAGTAAATTTGTTAGTCTTTAAATAAGGAGGAAAATTAATTATGGATCCTATTCTTAATTCAGGGGACACCGCCTGGATGCTCATATCAACAGCCCTGGTAATCTTAATGACCATACCGGGAGTGGCCCTTTTTTATGGAGGGCTTATTCGACGAGAAAACGTTTTAAACACTATGTTCCTTTCTTTTGTTACCTTTGCCATCGTCAGTGTTCTATGGTTCATCTATGGATACGATCTGGCATTCGGAAGTACCACATGGGGAGTCATAGGTCAGTTAACCAATCCTTTCTTCAGTGGAGTTGTTGAATCCAACTCCCTGTCAACTCTGGCCCCTACCATACCCACTGGACTGTACGCCGTATTCCAGATGACTTTCGCTGCCATCACTGTGGCCCTTATAAGTGGGGCACTTGTGGAACGGACTAAATTTGCAGCCTGGTTAGCCTTTGTACCAATCTGGTTGACTCTGGTGTACCTACCCGTGGCCCACTGGATGTGGGGTGGAGGATGGCTACAGCAAATGGGGGCACTGGACTTCGCAGGAGGAACTGTAGTCCACTTAACCTCCGGATTAGCTGCTCTGGTGATGGTCGTAATTATAGGCGTTCGTAAAAACTCCAAACTACTTCCTCATCACTTAGGATATTCAGTTATTGGTACTGGTCTTTTATGGTTCGGATGGTTTGGATTCAATGCTGGATCAGCATTGGGAGCAAGTAATTTGGCAGTTTCCGCCATGATCGTGACCAATACCTCAGCCGCTATGGGTATGCTAGGATGGATGCTGATGGATAAACTTAAAACAGGTAAACCCACCCTGTTAGGTGCATTATCTGGTGCAATTGCCGGTTTAGCATGTATTACTCCTGCTGCTGGTTACGTGAATGTCACAGCAGCTATTATAATTGGTTTTGTAGCTTCTGTAGCCAGTTACTACGCAGTGTCCCATCTAAAACCACTTTTAGGATACGACGATGCCCTGGATGTATTTGGGATCCACGGAGTTTGTGGTATTGTAGGAACCCTATTTGTGGGTATATTCGCCACCCCACTGATTAATAGTGCTATTAAAGGAGGGTTAATTGCGGGTAACCCTGCACAACTGGGAATACAAACCTTAGCCATAGCTGTTATCGCAGTCTACACCATAATAGTAACCTTCGTTATTGGAAAAGTCATTGACAAAACCATTGGTCTACGGGTTGATGAAAGTCACGAGATACAGGGACTGGACATTAACCAGCATGAGGAATCCGGTTACAGATTATCTTAGACACCTATAAATGAGGTCTGTTAACAACCACGTTATAGAGATAAAAAAATTGAGGTGTGACTATGAAAAGGATAATCGCCATCATAAGACCAGACCGGCTTGAGGACGTTAAACAGGCCTTAGAAGATGCTGGAATTCACGGCATGACCATTTCTGAAGTGAAGGGAAGGGGTATACAACTGGGGATCACAGAAAGTTATCGTGGTCGAGACTATAAGGTGGACCTTCTCCCCAAAACCCGTATAGAAATTATCACTCCTAGAGAAAAAGTCGAAATTGTGATAGATACCATTGTAAAAAACGCCCAAACCGGATGCATTGGAGATGGAAAGATTTTCATATCTCCAATAGAAGAAGTAATTCGCATCAGGACTGGAGAACGAGGACCTAAGGCCATTTAGCCTTTATTCTCTTTTTAATTTTTTATTTTAAATTATTTAATTGATACTTGTTTTGCATTCTAATAATCTTCCCAATAGTAGCAAATATTTCATATAAAGTTAGAATATGCTGATCATTATATCAATTTAACCTGTCTTTTCTATTAAATTAGGGAAACCTTTATAAGTAAGAATGTGTAACAGTATGTTTGTCGGAAGTATGTTTCCGATATCCGGCAAGGGGTGACTTTCCTAATGAAGTCAATTAACTAAAAAAAATCTCGGCCTCGGCTTGGAATACAATGATCAATACCTTGCAATATTTATAAAAAAAGTTTTGTAAAGATAAAATCTAAAATTGGAGGAAAAATCAATGGATCCTGTATTAAACAGTGGTGACACCGCGTGGATGTTAATATCCACCGCTCTGGTCCTGTTAATGACCGTTCCAGGAGTGGCCTTATTCTACGGAGGTCTCACCAAAAAAACTAATGTTTTGAACACCATGTTCATGTCCCTGATTGCCTTTTCCATTACCAGTGTTATATGGATATTATACGGCTATCAATTCGCATTTGGGACGGATACACTAATGGGATTAATAGGAAATCCCAGTAACTTGCTATTTAGTGGAATTGGCGTAGATCAATTAGCCCCACTAGCCCCCACCATACCTGAAACAGTTTACGTAGCGTTTCAGATGACTTTCGCAGCCATTACCATTGCCCTGATATCAGGTGCAGTAGTAGAAAGAATGAAGTTCTCTTCATGGGTTGCATTCGTAGTTCTGTGGGTCACATTTGTTTATGTGCCCATCGCCCACTGGGTATGGGGTGGAGGATTTTTAGCCCAACTAGGAGCACTGGACTTCGCAGGAGGAACAGTTGTACACCTAAACTCAGGGGTAGCCGCCTTAGCTTTAGTGTTACTATTAGGTAAACGAAAAGATACCAAATTATTACCCCACAATCTGGGATACTCAGTAATAGGTGCATCTTTGTTATGGTTCGGTTGGTTCGGTTTCAACGCTGGTTCAGCATTAAGCGCAGGCGGGTTAGCTGGTTCAGCATTCTTAGCAACCAACACCGCTACTGCAGCCGCCATGATCTCATGGGTTATAATCGACTACATAAAAACCGGGAAACCAACTCTTCTGGGAGCTATATCCGGTGCAGTGGCAGGTTTAGTAGCCATCACCCCTGCAGCGGGATTTGTAACAATTCAAGCTGCCGTGATTATTGGTCTTTTAACCAGTGTAGTTTCTTACTTCGCCATCAGCTTCCTAAAATCTAAACTGGGATACGATGATGCTCTGGATGTGTTCGGAATACATGGTATGTCTGGTATGTGGGGAGCACTGGCCACCGGTCTGTTTGCTGCTCCATTCATCAACTCACTGGGAACCGGAGTATTCTACGGTAACCCCGGACAGATTGTAACTCAAATAATTGCCATTGCAGTAGTGGGAATTTACAGCTTCGTGGTCACCATAATACTGGGTAAAATATTAGATATGACCATTGGTTTACGTGTGGATGACAAAGAAGAAATTGAGGGACTGGACACTAATCAACACGAAGAGTCTGGTTACCGCATCTAATCGAGGTGAATGTAAATGAAGGAAATTGTAGCCATCATTCGTCCCAATAAATTGGATGATGTGAAAGATGCATTAGAAGAGATTGGATGCCACGGGATGACTGTCATCGAAGTCAAAGGACGTGGAAGGCAGTTAGGTATAACAGAAAGCTACCGTGGTAGTGATTATCGAATAGACATGCTGCCTAAAACTCGGCTGGAAATCATCATCAATGATGAAGATACCGAAAAAGTGGTGGGCACCATAGTGAAAACTGCACAAACTGGAGATATTGGAGACGGTAAAATCTTCATCTCCCCCGTAGAGAACGTAGTAAGGATAAGAACTGGAGAAAGTGGGGATAAAGCGGTTTAACCCCATCGAATCTTTTTTATCCATTTTTTTATTTTTTTAATCTATTTTTATCTAATTGAATTTATCCTTTAAATTGTATTCTTTAAATTGAATTTATACTTTATTCTATTGAAAATAATTCACCAGCTTCCTAAAAGAATAAGTTTATTTTTCATAGGCGTCCTACTCCATGTAGAGCTAAATATTTAGTAATAGGTGAACATGCCAGAACTGCCCACAATAGCTATTTATAAGCGTTATTTTGATGAAAATGCTCTTAACCAACGAATAGAAAAGGTGGAGGTTAAGAGTCCAGAACTAGTAGTTGACACCACATCTTGTGAGATAGAAACCTCTCTTAAAGGCCATGAATTTATATCCAGCCGCAGGTACGGCAAATATCTATTTTCAAAGTTAGACCATGATCTATACTTTATCATGCACTTTGGAATGACAGGTTATCTCCATTACTCCTCTCAAAAGAGTTCCCCCTACGCTCGGATGATAATTAAATTTCAAAACGGCCACCATCTTGCTTTTGATGATGCCCGTAAATTTGGAAAACTGGGTTTAACATCTGATCCAGACCAATTTATACAAGAAAAAAGTTTAGGGCCAGATGCCCTGGAAATTAAGTTTGGAGTATTTAAAAAGTTATTCAAAGGTAGAACTGGCATGATTAAACCTTTAATTATGAATCAAAATTTCATCGCCGGAATTGGTAACCTTTACGCCGATGAAATACTTTATCAAAGTAGGATACACCCTGAGAAACATTCTAACGAGTTGAATTCTCACGATATTCAGGTCTTATTTGAGAAGATGAAGCTGGTGCTGGAGAAGGCCATTGAATATGAGGATCATCCCCGTGATTTTCCAAATTCTTATCTTTTATCTCACCGTTATTCAGGGGGTGAATGTCCAGAAGGAGGAACATTGGAAATTATTAAAGTAGGAGGTCGTACCACCTATTACTGTCCAGGAAGACAAACCTTAAAATAGGATATTTTTAGTTTATGAGGAAGATTTCCCAGTTTCTGTTTTTAGAAAAGATTAATTATGATGAAAGTTAATGGACTAAATTGACGAATAGACCTACCTTCAGATCAACAAAGTTAAGAGGAGAAAAAAAATGATTAAAAAGTCATTAACAGCCATGATAGTTCTGTTGGTTTTGATAGTAGGAGTCTCCGGTTGCGTGGACTCTAAAAACAGTACTAACAACCAGACTACTGGAAACAACCAGGTTCAAAACAATAACACTACTACCACTAATCAGACCAACATAACTGCAGCCCAGGCTCAGCAAATCGCAACTAAATATATTGAAGAACCAGGGGCAGTAGCTGGAACACCAAAATTAACCACCAATAACGGTAAAAAGACTTACATTGTACCAGTTATATTAAATGGTAAAACCGTAGGTGGAATAGAAATTGATGCTCAGACTGGAGCTAATTTAGGTGAAGCTTGAAGAGGCACCCTAATTCCTCTCCACTCTTTTATTTTAATTTAAATTTCTGTAAGGTTTTTAAAATTATTAAAAATAATAAGTTCATTAATTTTAGAATAAGTTTTTAAAAAATAAGTTCACTAATTAAAAAAAATTCGTATTTTCATTTAATAAAAAAAAGTTTATGGATGGTTTTTTTACCATCCTCGGTCTTGTAAGCGTTCTTCAGCGGGTATAGAGCTCATTTCTAGGCCGGGCATGGCCTTTCCCAGGTCTCGGGAGACGTTGGCTAATACTTCTGCATCGTCATAGTGATGAGTGGCTTCTACAATGGCGGTGGCTACTAATTCGGGTTTTTCGGATTTGAATATTCCACTACCGACGAATACTCCGTCGGCTCCCAGTTGCATCATGAGAGCAGCATCAGCAGGTGTGGCCACTCCTCCAGCAGCGAAGTTCACTACCGGTAAGCGTCCTTCTAGTTGTGTTTGTTTAACCAGGCTGATTGGTGCTTCGATTTCGCGAGCGACTCCCCATAGTTCTTCTTCAGTTTTGTCCTTTAGTACTCGGATGGTTCCCTGTATCATGCGCATGTGTCGGACGGCTTCCACTACGTTCCCGGTGCCTGCTTCTCCTTTGGTTCGAATCATAGCTGCTCCTTCGTCGATTCGTCGTAGGGCTTCCCCGAGGTTTCGGGCTCCGCAGACAAAGGGTATGGTGAACTTCTTTTTATCAACGTGATACTTCTCATCGGCAGGTGTTAATACTTCGCTTTCGTCGATCATGTCCACACCCAACGCTTCCAGGACCTGTGCTTCTACAAAGTGGCCGATACGTACTTTAGCCATTACCGGTATGGATACGGCTTCCATTATCTCTTCTACTTTGCTGGGATCAGCCATACGAGCCACTCCACCCGCAGAACGAATATCAGCCGGCACCCTCTCCAAAGCCATGACTGAAACTGCTCCGGCTTCTTCAGCTATAACAGCCTGATCAGCATTAACCACATCCATAACCACTCCACCTTTAGTCATCTTAGCAAAACCCTCTTTCAACACCTTAGTTCCATGTAACATTACAACTTCCTCCGTATTTTATTAAAAATCTAAATTTATCACCTTGAGAAAGCCATATTCAGTATATGGCTAATTAAAAACAGTGATAGGTTTATTATTCAATTAAAAAGTTTCTAATTAACCACTAAAATAATTTTGCCCCGCAATTTTTTTTTAAAAAATGAGGTCCACTCGGGAAAAATAAAATTTATCCACAACTAACCAACCCCTCCAACCTCTTCAAAGCCTGGTATCGGTCTTTTTTATCCAACCGGGCCTGTTCCAATGCATCCTGCAGGGTTTGGATGGAATGGTCATAGACTTCACGGTCCACTGGATAGGGGAAACCATCCTTCCCCCCATGGGTGAAACTGTACTTCACGGGATCCTCCCAGCTGGGCTCTGCTCCATAAACCAAATCTGATATCAATGCCAGGGCCCTTATCTTCTTGGGTCCCATGCCCTGTAAGCTTAAAAGTTCTTCATAACTATCCGGCTGAATTTCCCAGGCCCTTTTAAGGACTTCCATATCTCTATCTGTTAGATCAGTATCCAGCACGGGGTGATGAGACGGCATGTCCAATCCAGGGTAAAAATCGTTTAAGCTGCTCTGGGAACTTTCTAATAAGGGTTTTTTATAAAAATATTTCTTCAAATGTTCCGGGTTGTCCTGCACTAGATCCACACTTATTTTCCTGGACTCAGAACTCTTAATCGCAGTCATGTCCAGGGTTTCCTTTTCCTTTTCATCACAGCAGATCCCCTGGTGGGGTTGCTCCACTAAATCATCGACATCACTGGAGAGCCAGTGATAACGCCTGGCATAGCGGTTGTCCTGGTTCATTCCCTGTTGGACCACTGCCCACTCCCCTTTTTCAGTTAAAAAGAAAACATGATGATAAAGTTGATAACCGTCCTGAATGCAGCTATTGTCAATTTTGGCCACCATTCTACTGGAATGAGTTAAATCATCTAAAATTGGCGCGGCTAAGGAGAATATGTCTCCTGCAGTTTCTATTTCTGCGGGTGTTTTCCGGGATGCCCTTCCCTTACCTCCTGCCACCATGATACCGTGTTCTTCCGGGTCCAAGGATGTTTTCAATGCACCGCAAGTAGTGGTGGTGGTCCCGGAGCTGTGCCAGTCAAAACCTAAAACACAGGAGAATGCTTGGAACCAGTAAGGGTTGGATATTCGTCTTAAAAACTCGGAAGGGCCGTATTCGTATACCACAGCATCGGTTATGCCACCAGCCAGTTTAACCATTCGTTTAAATAGCCACCGTGGTGCTTTCCCTCCGTGCAAAGGTAAATTGGCCACTCCTTTCTTACCGTGCATGTACTATTTTTTCATAATTTTTAAGATAATAGGCTTTGGTAAGAGCACGAGAGAAGTATTTATTCCCTTATAAAAAAATTAATTAGAAGTAATTCCATATTATAGTTCAGGGTGAATCTAAAATGACTAGTACAAAAATTAATCGTTTTCTGGAAATATTACGCTGGACTGGGGTGGCTATTGCAATATTCTTCGGTTTCTATTTAGGTACTAATCCTCAAAGTCAGTTTAGTATCTTTGCTATCATAACGGTTTTGTTTGTGGGAGGAATAACTACACTGGAAATATTCACACTGGCTAAGAGTGGTTCTGATGTTTCGGGATACGGAAAAGGTGGAGCTTACCAGCGCCAGTCCGGTGTGCACTTTCTGGCCATTACTCTGACCATGATTTTGGCCTGGTTTATGGGTTGGGGTTTTTACGCATATGCCTCAATTTTCATGGTTTTATTGATTTTTCTGACCTTGTCGGCTGTCAACCATCTTTACAGCGGATTAAAAGAGAAATTTGTGTTAAATACCATCTTAAGGCCACTTTTAACTCTGTTTCTCTGGATAATATCTCTGTACTTCCTACTACCTGCGCTGGCAGTTTAGAATAAATATCTATGTTCTATGATGGACAACATCCCATATAGTAAATATATCACAGAATATTTAATCTATCCTAATTCACGGCCGTATTTCTGGGTTACTATGGCCCGTATTTCTGGATTAGATCATCTAGTTCTTCCAGTATCCCCATGTTACGGTCGTGTTTGAAGTTTTTGCGGATGTTGTCCCTATATGTATCCAGCCGAGTTAAGAAATTGATTATATCTTCTTTTTCCAGGTCCTCGTGGAACTCACCATAGCCTAAACGGTCCAGATAAATAGCATTCAAGATTTGTTCGAACTGCTTTTTAACTGGAACACTTAGAACTGGTTTATTCAAATAAAGAGCTTCGCTGATGAGGGTAAAGCCACCATTGGTTATGACCGCCCTACAGGACGCCAGGTCCTGGAAAAATTCATCATCATTAAATGACTTGAAGGTCAAATTTGCGTCACGATTATCCTTATGAAACCCATATACAATGAACTCCTCGTCAAGTTCCTTCAAGAGATCCAATAATTCCTGGTTAGAATCACTGGTCTGATATACCAAAACATGCCAACCCTCCTCCACATCAAGATCCATTATCTGATCCCGCAGTACTGGAGGGAATATTTTGGCCTTTTTTGGATTTTTAAGAGAGGGATAAAAAAAACTGCTTATCAAATAAAGACGTGGCATCATTATGAAGGAACGAACTACTCCTTCAGCAGCTAAACGCTCAGTACGGTACCTGGAAGGCACATCGATCTCTCCCTGTGTGATGATGTGTATGTTATCCAGGCTGATTAGTGGTAAGCGCAATATTTTGGCCATGATGTTGGAATAAAATTCAAAGTCAGAGATGATAAGGTGGGGTTTAACTGACTTGGCCACACTGTACATCAGTCTGAGACTTCTTCTCAGATCGCTGGGCAGGCCCTTCATCCCTCTGATAAAGGTTTTCGTATTTTTAACAGAATTATCTTCATATACGGTGTTGAACCCTCCAATCTCGTATACATTATCATATCTTTCTGCCAGATATTGATAAGCCCGTTCTGATGCAAAAATATGAACTTCATAATCCTGTGTCAAATGTTCCAGTATTACATCACTACGGATAGCATGGCCCATGCCCTCACCACAGACTGAATATAAAATTCGGGTCTTTTCTGAATGTCCAAAAGCGTAATTAAGCTCATGGGCTGTTATCTTGCGGCCTGTGAATTGGTAGAGGGTACTTTTGGCATATTTATAAGCCACTCGTTTCATGCCCTCCTCTTCCACCCGACGGGTTGAAACCAGAAGACGAGGTTGTCTTAAAACTCTAAAAGGCGCCAGTTCTGCAACTCGTTCAATATAATCTGTGTCCTCACCAAAATCCAAGTCCTCATCAAAACCTTCAGCTTTTTGATGAAGCTCTTTTAAGGTCAGTATCCCATAACAACCAGCCCCATGAGGTTTAAAAGACTCCACTTTCCTCATGAAAAAGTTTGCAAAATCATGAGCCATTTTATCCAGGCGACCGTCGCTTAAAGGCGATATTTGAGTGATGGCTATACCCAAATCACGTTCTTGAAATTCTTCCAGGGCTGATCCAAGGTAACCATCAGTTAAACACACGTCAGAATCTAAAAATAATAAATAATCCCCGTTAGCAGCTTCAACACCACGATTGCGACCTACTGCAGGCAGTCCACCATCCACCACCCTACAACCCTCTTCCAAAGCAATTTCCCGAGTGCGATCTTGGGATCCGGCATCGGCAATGATGACCTCAAAATCCCTGAATTCCTGAGCTCCTATGCTCTTTAAAAGCAGTGGAAGGTACTTTTCTTCATTGTAAGTGGGTATGATAATGGAAAGTTTCATTTTTATCATTTAGGTAGTTTTTAGTCAAAGATAGGATGCAAAGTTCCAGGTCATAAAAAAACCATCCGCTTTTCCCTCTAAAGAGACAAATAGATCTTCTAAAGTCTTTTTATCACTACGATTAGCCTTTATACGAATTATAGTCCGATCATTTTGATTTTGTATAGATATAACATCATAACCCTGGAGATCAATGGGCTGATGAGGATTTATAATAGTCAACTCATGATAAGCAGAATTACTGCCTAATATTTCCAGAGCTACTCCAGAAACAATGAGTAGAACTATTAAAATGGCTGGTACCAAAAGTTGGCGCATTTTGAATGGGCTTTTAATGGCATATATCCCCAAAATTCCTGCTAGACCTATCATGCCCGGTGGGGAGAATATGCCACCGTCTAACATCCCCACCAAAGTCAGAGTGATGCTGAATGCCATTATGATCTTATAAAGATCTCTCTGATTGTTCAAAGAGAATAATCCAGTTATGTATGCTGCAGGTAAGGTGAATATTATCAGAAATGCCCAGGGCATGACTTGCTGAATGAGCGATGCTCCAGTATGAACATGGTTCGGTACATGCAAGCCCACCACTTCAATCAAATAGCCTAAGACAGACTTAAAGACATGACTGTGTGTGGGACTAGTACTGGTTGGACTGGGGTTAAGTGATACGAATATTGTAAGGGGAGATACTCCATATTTGAGTCTTAAAAAAATTTCTATGATTATACCGGCAAAATATGTTAAAATCACCAGTATTAGGAATATTTTAAGGTATTTACGACCATCAGGGCTGAATTCTTTCAGTCGAGAATATATAGTGTTGAAGAAACTTATTTTTGATCTTATTAATGAGTTTAAAATTAGTAGACTTCCCATACCCACGAAGAAAAGAACCGCTTTTCCCTCAGAAGACCCGAAAAGTAAGGGCCACATGATCATCATGACCAAGTTATCCATAAAGCTCGTGGTTAGCACCACTACACCTAAAATAATTAAAAAGATTCCTAACAGGTCTAAACGATCTATTTTCAACAAATCACCAGTTAATTTACTATATTTATATTCAGAACTATTGGGAAAGTTTCAGCATGCGTTCTACTGCATTTTTAGCTTTTAATGCTATTTTTTCATCCACAGTAACAGCATACTCTTCAGTTAATAGTGAATTTTTGACTTTCTCCAGGTTGTGGAGCTTCATGTTCTCACATATAGCATCCGATAGTAATGGTATAAATGTTTTATCCGGATTTTCTCGTTTAAGACGAGTCACCATATCCACTTCAGTACCAATGATAAAAGTATTAGCAGAGGAGGAAGCAACGTGGCGCATCATACCACCCGTACTTAAAACATGCTCAGTCACGTTATGCAGTTCCGGGTTACACTCGGGATGCACCAATATCTCTGCTTCAGGATACTTTTCTTTCATGAGCATTATATCTGAAGTTTGGAACATTTTATGGACATAACAGTACCCCTCCTCCGGTATGGGAATAATATCCTTGTCCACTTTATCTGCCACGTAGGAAGCCAGGTTCATATCCGGTCCAAAGAGTATTTGCTTCTGAGATAAGCTTTCCACTACTTCCACGGCATTGGCTGAAGTGCAGAGAATATCAGCCTCGGCTTTGGCTTCTGCCATAGTATTAACATATAATACTACTGCAGCATTAGGATAGCGTTCTTTTGATTTTTTTACTTCCCATGCAGGGAGCATATGGGCCATTGGGCACTCAGCTGCAGGATCAGGTAGGAGTATTTTCTTATCCGGATTCAATATGTAGGCGGTTTCTGCCATGAAGTCCACCCCACAGAAAATAACCAGGTCTGCGTCTTCGATCTGAGTGGCTTTAAGACAGAGCTCCAGAGAATCTCCAATAAAATCTGCAATATCCTGTATTTCTGCAGTTTGATAATTATGAGCCAGTATTATGGCATTTTTTTGTTCTTTGAGTTCTAGGATTTCTTTTTGTAAATGGTTCAAACCTAACCTCTCCAGGGATAAGTAAAATAAGAATAAGTGGAAGAAAAAAATTTACTAATCCTTTTAAGAATTCTTTATGATATAATGTTCTTTCCCTAATAAAAGATTTTTGTTAATGCCTCTCAAGAGGATTATAAAATTATCCTTAATTAAAACAGGTGCTTTTCAACTACAAATATTTTATTTTCAAATCATTCTATTTCAGCGCCTTCCAGAGCATCTTCACATTGACAATGTCGCTCTTTGGGAATTTTAACAATTGTATTTCTAAGTAAAGCCGTTAATTCCTTCTTTTTTTCTTCTAAAATCTCAAATACTTCATCAATTGTAATTTTATCAGGAGAAATTGACGCAGCATAGTTAGAAACTGTGCATACCGACGCATAACAGATAGAAAGTTCACGAGCTAATACTGCTTCTGGTAATCCCGTCATACCCACCACAGTACCACCCAACTGACAAAACATTCTTATTTCAGCAGGTGTTTCGAAACGAGGCCCTTCCGTGCAAATGTAGACCCCCCCATCTATTACTTTCCCCGATGACACTAGAACTTTTCTTAAATGGTTGCAATAGGGTTCAGTCACATCCACATGGACGGTGCGGTCGTCATAAAAAGTCACAGCCCGTTGATGGGTAAAATCCAGAAAATCATCAGGTGTTAAGAATGTTCCCGGCTTCAAATCCTCATTCAGGGATCCAACAGCATTGGTGGCAATGATCCGATTCACTCCTAACATTTTTAGGGCATAAATATTGGCCTGGTAGTTGATCATGTGCGGCGGATTATCATGCCCTGCATGGTGGCGGGGCATGAAAAATAGTTCAACATCTTCCATCTGAAACCGGGTTATTTCTGGTGAATCCCCATAAGGAGTACTCATCACTAAAGTTTCAAGTTCTTCTCCCTTTTCAACCAGCCGGTAGACTCCGGTACCACCTATAACTGCCAGCATATTCTCAAACCTTATCCTTTGGCTACTCCCAATGGTCGCATTTTACTAACTAGACGGGATATACCGGTGTCATGAACTATTTTAACAACTTCATCCACATCTTTATAAGCACCAGGAGCCTCTTCCGCCACTATGGGCATAGAAGTTGCTTTTATATATATACCACGATCTTGCAGGACTTTTTGAACTTCTTCTCCACGATAAGTCCGTTTAGCACCGGCTCGACTCATTTTACGACCGGCTCCGTGGGCCGTGGATCCAAAGGTTTCGTCCATAGCAGTTTGAGTCCCATGAAGTACGTATGATGCCGTGCCCATGGTCCCTGGTAATAAAACAGGCTGGCCAATATCCCTATACCTAGATGGTACTTCTTTTCTACCAGGTCCAAATGACCTAGTAGCCCCTTTACGGTGGACATAAACTTCAGTATCATGGCCTTTAATGTTGTGAACTTCCTTTTTGGCAATGTTGTGAGCCACATCGTAGACTATGCCCAGATCCATATCTTCACTGTCCTGATGGAATACTTGTTCAAAACTTTCTCGCACCCAATGTACAATCATCTGCCGATTGGTCCAGGCGTAATTGGCAGCCGCCGCCATGGCCTGGAAGTAATCCTGAGCCTCCTCGGAGTCTGCTGGAGCACAAGCCAATTGTCGATCTGGTAGATTGATTTTATAACGTTTTGCAGCCCGATCCATACTTCTTAAATAGTCGCTGCAGACTTGATGGCCACATCCTCGACTACCAGAATGGATCAAAACTGTGACTTGGTCTTTTTCCAGTCCAAATGTTTTAGCAGCAGTTTCATCAAATATTTCATCCACTTTCTGAACTTCCAGAAAATGATTCCCAGAGCCCAGTGACCCTAACTGTGGAATTCCTCTTTTTTTAGCCTTATCACTTACTTTGGACGAGTCTGCATCAATCATACAGCCCTCTTCTTCCAGATATTCTAGATCAGATTCCCATCCATAACCATTTTCTACAGCCCATTTGGCCCCTTGATTTAGGACTTCGTCAATTTCGCCTTCTTTAAGCCTTATTTTACCCTTACTACCCACACCAGAGGGCACATTCTTGAACAAAGTGTTTATAATATCTTTAATTCTAGGCTGAACATCTTCAATAGTTAAGTTAGTCCTTAATAGGCGGACACCACAGTTAATATCAAAACCTACCCCACCTGGACTTATAACACCGTTACGTGCGCTGAATGCACCCACCCCACCTATGCTAAATCCATAGCCGAAATGTATGTCGGGTAACCCTATAGAAAATTTTTGAATCCCTGGTAATGACGCTACATTGGCCACCTGATCCATTGCTCCCTTTTCCAGGGTTTTTATTCCCTCATCGTCCAGATAAATCCTTCCTGGAACTCTCATTCCCTTCTGGTAGCTGGTAGGAATTTCCCACACACAATCTCTTACTTTCTTCAAAGTCTCTTCTGTAACCATAAAACAGTCCCCTTAACCTATTTTCGTTTTTTTCTTGAAATAAACCGGTTATCATATTTTTTAAAAATTAATAAAATCAAGACTCATTATTATGAAAAATTGAGTTTCTAACTTACTAATTGATTATAGCAGGATAAATTAATAAACTTATTTAGTGTGACTTGACTATTAATGGTGGCCTTCCAGGGGCGTGAAGTAAGTTAAATGGACACCATGCCTCCTTAGTATTATTGAATCCCTGGAAAACAATTAAAATGACTATAAAATCAGGATCAAACATCTAAGATGACTTGTAACCTATATCCATTTTTCTTTTGAATATCCATTAAATGGTAAGTAACTGCTTTCACTTCGTCACGACTCTCGTGTAGTGATTGTTGGAACTCTTCGCCCCATGCTTCTGCCTTCAACTTGAATCCTTGATCTCCATTATCAGTTATATGCACCTTAAAATTTGAAAATACTAAGAATTCAGCGTCGTGTAAAAATATTAACTCAGCAAGCCAGTCATAGAGAAGTGCCTTCTCATCTTCGGCTTCTAAACTGATCTCCTTCTTTATGGATCTTTTCAAAACAGAAGTATCAGTTATAGCCTCGAAAAGAGCTATAGCTGCATTTTGAAAGGCTTCTTCAAGGGTTTTACCCCAAGCATGATAGCCAATATCTGCTGTAACATCAAAGAATTCGAATGATGGTTTTTTAGTACCTTCTTGCAATTTTTTACTCCAATTTAAGTATATTTTCATTTTATGTTATAATAATTTAGATTTTCAATTCCGACATTACTTCTCATGCGCTCTCTATCTCTTTCTTTAAATAGTTTTTTGCCTTCATTTGATAATAAAGGAGGCATAAAATGCAAAGAAATTATAAAAACAATTCAATCCCAAATTTAAGGAAAAAAACAAATCCTATTGATGATTTAGGCCTTAATTATATAAATATCGCATCTTGTTTGGTTATCGGTATGATCATGATCCTTCTATTGGCCAGTGTTATAATAGTTGCAGCGGCTCCCAACTCCAATTTCCCTGCCGGAATCTAAAATATTTAAAAATATTTTCAGAAGCTAAAGAAAAAGAATAATCACTATAAGAAGAATTTCAAGCCATATGAGACTCTGCTTGAAATATAATTTTTAACTTCCGTTTTTCGACACATCCCTATTTTAGCCTAGGAAATGAGTTGAGATGTATTAAAGAAGTTTATATATATTTTCTTATCTCTTCTGGAGTGAATCT
>Ga0187786_10000013_pt1 | contig 67795 bp, 72 predicted proteins | sample 0815_BV2_10_20_M_FD_132449 | JGI IMG/M metagenome (GOLD analysis project Ga0187786, IMG submission 132449) | Tropical peat soil microbial communities from peatlands in Department of Meta, Colombia - 0815_BV2_10_20_MG | ecosystem: Environmental > Terrestrial > Soil > Wetlands > Peat | place...
ATCCCGATGCCAATGGTGGAATGATGTACAAATTTACCATGCGATTCATAAAAAAAGACCTGGAAAAACAGGGAATCGACACCTCAAAGCGTCTTGATTACCGTGACTGGGACGAAATACGGAACTGGGCTCGGAATCTGGCAGACAAGTTAAAGAGTGATGTAGTATAGATACCTGGCGCAATAGAGGATTAATCAATTCCCCTTCGGAGCCCTAAACAATGCTTAAAAAATATTATATGCCGTCGGCAGTGACTTTGCTCCGGTTACTAGCTGCCCCTTTGTTTTTATACTTATTTTTTGATAATCAGTACGTATTATCTTTAATAATACTCATATTAGCAGGATTCACTGATTTGTTGGATGGTTATCTAGCCCGGAAGATGAATGCAACATCCAATATGGGGGCTTACCTGGATGTAACAGTTGATTTTATCCTAATAATGACCTGTTTTATGGCATTTGTCATTAAAGGGTGGTATGATCCCCTAATTCTATTAATAATTGTTGCCATGTTCATCTTGTTTGTTGCCACTTCTGGCCTTAAAAAGCCAGTTTACGATCCTGTGGGTAAATATTTGGGTGCATTTCTGATGGGCATGATATTTTTATCCATTATATTTTATTGGGATAGTTTATGGAACGTTTTATCCGTGTTAATAGCTTTATTTAGCATAATATCAGTCGGCAGTCGACTTTTCTTCTTCTTGAAAAGGGTCAGAAGAATATTTGTGACGTAAATGATAAGTTTACTAATATCAGGTATTGTATTCCATTTGAAGACATAAATCTTTAATCTAATAAAAATAGGGGGTAAAAAATGCAAAATCGGCCAAAATGGTACTACAATGAAAAACAGTCCGGAGTAGACTATTTAGATCCTCAAATCGCCCGTGAATATGATAATGAGCATCAAAAATTCAGGAACTTTGAGGTAGAATCAGAGCAGATTATCCAGAATCTGGGCATTACACCAGATGATACTGTATTGGATTTCGGATGTGGGACTGGTGGAATTGCATTAAATCTAGCTAAACATTCAAAAAAAGTAATAGGCGTGGACATCTCCCAAGAAATGCTTGATATTCTTGAAAAAAAGGCTCAAAAACAAAATATTAATAATATTGAAACTCATTGCGCAGGATTTTTGACTTATACTCATGGATCATCTGATAAAGTAGATAAAATTATTTCCATGGTCGCTCTTCACCATCTCCCTGATTTTTGGAAATCAATAGCACTTCTTAAACTAGGTGAGATTTTAAAAAGAGAAGGGAAACTCTATCTTTTTGATGTTGTGTTCACTTTCAAACCTCAAAACTATGAGAACTCCCTGGAACAACTGATAAAAAATATGCAAGTTGCAGCCGGTGATTCCATGACCGAAGAGACAGAAATTCATATTCGGGATGAGTTCAGCACCTACGATTGGATTATGGAAGGACTTCTGAAAAAATCAGGATTTTCAATAGATTCTAAGCAAATTGAAGCAGAAAATTTAGTAGGATATGTTTGTTCCAAACTCTAACTACACTGATTCTTAACCCATCACTATTTTGGTTAAATATCCAATTATTAATCCACCCAACGCACCAATAATCATTATGGGTGCATAAGCTCTACTGATAATTGCAGAAGGAAGACTAAGCCCTATTCCTATAATAAGACCTGAAACAAGGGGATCCAAACCGAAGGTAATGTTGGGAATGATGAGTCCAATCATGAAACGGTCTACAAATGCGCTGGAAATGGCTTCCCACTTTTTTCTATTAGTTTCAAACTTCATAGGCACCATTATCAAGGCCGAGAACAAACCAAAGAACGCGCCGCTTAGTATTCCCAGTGTAATTGCATCCATTTTTTCAAACCTTTTTTTTAAAAAATTTATAAGCTACAATAACTTATATTGATTGGTATCATATCTTTTATGAGCCGGGATAGTCTAGTCAGGTAAGGCGTAGGATTCGAAATCCTATGAGCGTCGCTCACCCTGGGTTCAAATCCCAGTCCCGGCGTTTTGGTGATGAAAATGGCTTTCAACCCCGTGTATTCCTTTTTAAATTTTATAAATCTAGTTCTAAGGGGAAAGATTCACTTTGTCACGGAAAGAATTGGAAAAACTCTATTAATGGATGAGGATCAGGAATTCACCATTTTCCGCGAGGTTAAAATTGATGGAAACACTTCTGATGCACCTGCTGTCTTTAGGGTGAGATTTCTTCTTTCTGGAATGAAACCAGAAGATATAAAAGATTCTCCTGGATACCTATACCATCTTTGTAGGGCTGCCGGGATTTCAGGCAAACTATGGACTCTTAATTACCAGAATAACTAGTTCCAGGGCATATATCAGTGGGAAAATAGAAAATGTGCTGATGAATATTCTAAATCTTTTGCATATCAGTTTATGATGCACCGGTCTGTCGGAGGGTCAGTTTCTTTTGAGATAATTCCCAACACAACTTTAGATGAGTATATGGCAGGGTGGGAATAAAATAATATAAATTAATCCAAAAACATCAATTAGTTTTGTGTGAGGAATTTGAATGAAAGACTGTAAGAATATCGAAGAAATTCGGGAAAATATTGATGCAATTGACAAAAAAATTGTAAAATTACTCTCCCAGCGGAGAGATTTTGTAAAACAAGCTGCAAAATTCAAAAAAAATGACGAAGATGTCAAAGCTCCCCAAAGAGTCGAAGAAGTGATTAAAAAAGTTAAAATTTTAGCTATAAAATATAAAATGCCCCCAGAAATAGTTGAAAGCATTTATAAAGTGATGATAGAGAATTTTATCAATTATGAAGCAAAACAATATCAGGAATCAAGAGGGGTTAATAAATAAGAGTGGCAGAACTGGAATTATAGCATGGTGGATTTTATGAAAAAATGGACAACGAAAGGTGGCTGCACTATTTATCAACTTTTAAGTGGTAGGGGTAATTCTTATTTGGTTAAAAGTGCCAACGATTCTTTTTTAGTCGATACTGGTTCTAAGAATTCATTAAAAAAACTGGAACGGAAATTAGATGAACTTACTAATGAAGAACTCTCCTATCTGGTCTTGACTCATACCCACTACGACCACACCGAAAACGCCGCCTGGATAAGAGAAAAATATGGGGCTAAAATAATTGTCCAGAAAAACGAAGCGAAATATCTTGAAAAAGGCGATTCGCCCATACCGCAGGGGACTATGCTTGTTACTAAGGTCCTGGTGGCAGTGGGAAGAAAATTAAAAAGGATTAGTCGTTATCCTCATGTAAATCCAGACCTAGTAGTGGATGATGAATACCAACTGGATTCTAATTGTCGGATAATACACACGCCAGGCCATACTGCTGGTTCTATAAGTGTAATTGTGGACGATGAGATTGCATTAGTAGGGGATGCCATGTTTGGAATCTTCTGGGGCATTTTCCCTCCATTTGCCGATGATGTGCCTGTAATGATTAGGAGCTGGGGAAAGCTTCTTGAAACGAATTGTAGGGTGTTCTTACCTGGTCACGGATCTGAAGATAGTCGAGAGCTCGTGGAAAAAGAGTATGCAAGATTTAAAGATAAATAGATAATTCTTTACCACAATAAATTCATTTTTTCCCTACATAAAGCCCATATCCAAAGTAACGGGTGAATCCTCGGGGGATATGCAGGGCCTCCCACGCCATTTGGTGGACTGATTTTCGGTATTCTTCTTCTTTGAGGTACAGTTTAAAGAACCTTCTCCAAATTCTGAAAAAATCCGTGCTCTGAAGTTCTAAATCATCCATAAACTGTTTCCACTGGCTGATAGCATATATTGAACTGGATACTTCCTTAAAACCAACTTTCTCCAGGATAGACAACCATTCTTCTTGTGACTCAGGCTCTATTCCCATAACGTCTTGGTAATAATCTTTAATTTCTGAAGAGGGACTAAACATCCAAGTCACCTCATTTAGACCTAGATAGCCACCACTTTTAAGTACCCTATAATATTCAGGGATAGATAATACTTTATTGGTGAATCCAGTCACGGACTCTGATATAACCACGTCAAATGTTTTATCTGGGAAGTTAAGATTCTCAGCATCACCCACTAAAAATTCAATTTCAGACTGTTTTTCTCGGGCTCTTTTTATCATCTCTTCTGAGATGTCAATACCAGTTACCTTACATCCTGTAAATTGATGAATTTTAATGGCCGAAACTCCATTTCCTGACCCTACCACCAGGACATGATCTGATTCATCAACCTGGCAGAGTTTAAGGAGTTTTCGGGTGGCTTCTAGCCCACCCATATGCTTGGTTATGCCTATTCTGGCTTGTATCTCAAAATAGCCATACATTGATCGTCACTCTAAAGCGCCGCTACCCGTTCTGCTTCAGTCTTAAGATATTCCAATCCGGAGTTGAGAGATTCCTGGAGCATTTTCTGCATTCGGCCCTTCATAATTCTGCTTAAAGCTCCCTCCCATGATTCCTCCGTTTTAACCATGGTTTTACCATCAACAGGCTCGATCTTCCAGATATGGATAGCATTTATGCCCATGATTCTTCCAGTCCAGGCCAGAATGTGTGGTGGTTCCACCTGTTGTAAGAGGGAAGTAATCTTTCCAACTCCAGTTTTCCACTGGAACTGGGTTCCCTCTTCTAATTCACCTTTGAGGCAGGCTTTTTTCACGTCCGGGTTCCACTTGGGCCAGGCTTCAATATTAGCCATAATATTCCACACTATTTCTGGGGCGGCATTAATTTCTGTCTTCTCTTTAGCTATTACTGGGGCATTCTCGTTAATTTCAAACATAATAATTCACCTCTCGACCTAAAGCGACTTTAAAACACATTATAAAATGACAAAGTACTTTATACTCACCATAATTCAGTTTTTGCACTTCCAAGTCATTTAAATGTTCATTTGATGATTTAAGTTCAGGATGAGTAAAAACAATCAACATTTTCATAATAATTCACCCCATTTATTTTATGATTATTTTCAATAATGATTTTTTGGGAGAGTTAATTTTCAATAAAAATTTTTTTTATTAATTTTCCAACTTTTATAAATATAAAAGAACAAAAAACACATTAAAAAGGTGAATAATCATGGGATACATACGTTGTGAAAATTGTGGTGGTTACTACGAGCTTAATGAAGGTGAATCAGTTGAAGACTTTGAGGCCTGTCAGTGTGGCGGTAAACTGGTTTACACTAAAGAGATTCATGCTAAAAATGATGCAGATGATGATGCATCTTTAGAACGTACTGATTCTTTACAAAAGCCTTCTTCAGGGCCTTCTGAGAAAGTGATTCCTGAACCGGCCCCTGAATCTTCACCAGATCCAGCCTCTAAAACTACCTTCTGGACCATGTCCAATATCGGCATGATAATGATGATTTTAGGTTTCATAGGGTTAATTTTCGCTTTTTTCTTCCCATTTTTATTCCTGTGGACTATACCTGTTGATAGTCCCGAAAGGTTTTTGGGGCTTTTTGTCCAGACCATATGGATTTACATGATATCCATTATTGCCATGTTTTTGGGGTTAGTTTTATTCTTAGCTGTTAATTTAAACAAAAATAAAAAGAACATTGCCGACCATGCAGGGGTAGTATCTGAAAATCTCCAGAAACTCCCTGTGGGTTATCATGTTTTTACCAATATCAAACTTCCTAATTTCCGGCTTAAGATCGGTCTGTTAGTAGTGGGTCCCACTGGTATCTTTGTTATAGAGTCCCACAGTTTACCTGGATACTACATTATTGAAGGAGATGATTGGTGGAAAGAAAGTGAGAGTAAAAGAGTTAAATCTCTTTCTAATCCGGGTAAACAATCTAAAAGTAAGACTATGGAGCTTAGAAAATTTTTAAACTCCCAGGATGTGAATATAGAGTATGTGTGGATTAATCCCATCGTGTCTTTACCTTCGGATCAATATCGGGCGGATAAAAAGCCCCACAACTACGATTTAATGAATCCTGATGAGGTTTCGGATTTTATATTGAATAGAAAAAGTAAAATTGACGAAGATATGATTAATCGGGTGGTAACCGTCATTAAACGGTGTTCTAAATAGTTTTCTTAACTTTAAGGCAGGCCCTCTTTTAAAAGTCATACTTATGTGCTAAATATATATAATAATATTACAAAAATAATATAAGGTGAATTAGTATGACTGGGGATGATTCTAAAACCATAGGGGAAGAGTACACCAAAATTGATTATTTAAGAAAAATATCAGGTCTAGTGGTAATAGTTGTTTTTTCAATTTTGAGCATATATCTTGGTTTTTCAGCAGCTCGTAATGGAGACATTTATGGGGGTTTGGGAATAGTAGGATTCGGAACTTTCTTTTCCATGCTCATTGGTACTTTCCTGATTACAGATAGGTGGGAACTGGCCGATGGAGAATTCAGAAAAGCCCTCACTATATCAATAATATCTATATATTTTTTCAGTATGGCCTTTGCCAATCAGATAAAAGCTGATGTGCTCATTGATGCAACAAAAAATGTCACTGTATCATCGGTGGTAACTACCAACATTGTTGGGGGAGTTTTTGATAATTTATGGGCGGTAGTATTGGTAATTATAGGATTCTACTTTGCATCGAGGGCAATTGAGAAAAAATAATAAAAAATATTTCATTTCTCAATTCTCAAAAAACGTGAATTAACAGCAACAATAATGGTGCTGACTGACATCAAAACAGCACCCATGGCAGGAGTTAGAATTATTCCGTAGATAGATAAAACACCAGCGGCTAAAGGAATAGCAAAAATGTTGTATCCTGCTCCCCAGGCCAGGTTCTCCAACATTTTACGGTAAGTAGAACGAGCTAGTTGAATAATATACAGGGCGTCTAAGGGATTGTTTCTAACTAAAATGATATCAGCGGCTTCAATGGCGACATCAGTCCCTGCTCCGATGGCAATGCCCACATCAGCCTGGGCCAAAGCCGGGGCATCGTTAATACCATCACCAGTCATGGCCACCACAAATCCCTCTTTTTGTATTTCTCTAACCTTTTCTGCCTTCTCTCCAGGTAAAACTTCGGCGAAGTACTGATCCAGCCCTAACTCTTCGGACACCCATTGGGCCACTTCCTTTCTATCTCCAGTGATCATGATGCATCGGATGCCCATTTGCTTGAGCCTGGAAATGGTCTCCAGTGACTCCGGCCGAATAAGGTCTGACATCAAAATAGTCCCCTTCACTGAGCTGTCAATAACCACAAAAATGGCAGTTTTCCCAGGGGATTTATCCAAATTATCATTGATAACAGATAGTCCCTTTTCTTCTAGGTATGCTGGACTTACAATTTCCACCTTCTTACCCTCAATGGTACCTTCTACCCCTTTACCGGGTATTGATTTAAAATTTTCCACTGGTAAATGCATTTTAATAGCATCAGCCACTCCCCTGGCGATTGGATGCTCGGAATAAGCTTCAAGGGATGCGGCATACTTTAAAACATCCTCAGATTCAACATCATCTGAAAAAGAGATAACATCACTCACTCCAAACTTTCCCTGGGTCAGAGTCCCGGTTTTGTCGAAAATAACTGCATCAATACTTCGAGCTTTCTCAAAAGCGGTTCTGTTTCGTATTAAAAGGCCATTACGGGCTGATAATGCAGTGGAAACAGCCACTACCAATGGAATGGCCAAACCTAAAGCATGAGGACAAGTGGTAACCATTACCGTTACCGATCTTTCCAGGGCAAAGGCCAAATCTTGGCTGGTAACTACCAGCCAAACCAGAAAGGTAATGAAACCTCCACTTAAAGCAATGATAGTCAGCCACATGGCAAAACGGTCAGCCAAATTCTGTGTCTTAGACTTAGTAGCCTGTGCTTCTTCCACTAAGTTAATAACCTGAGATAGGAATGAATCTTTGCCTGTTTTTTCAATTTTCACCTGAATGGAGCCGTCTCCATTAATTGATCCTCCAATAACCAAATCATTTACTTTTTTATAAACCGGTTCTGATTCGCCGGTTAGCATGGACTCATCAACACTACTTTCCCCTTTTAAAATCTTTCCATCCACTGGTACTTTCTCTCCAGGCTTCACCAGCACCACATCCCCCACCTGCAAATGTTCCAGGGGTATTTCCATGATTTCTCCATCAGCCATGATGTGATGGGCGGTTGAGGGTAATAGCTTTACCAACTCGTCCAACGCCCGGGAGGCACCCAACACTGACCTCATCTCCAGCCAGTGACCTAAAAGCATGATATCAATCAAAGTAGCCAGTTCCCAGAAAAACAACTCTCCATTAAGTCCAAAAACTACTGTACTGCTGTAGAGGTAGGCTGTGGTAATGGCCACGGCCACTAGAGTCATCATACCGGGGTTACGAGATTTGAGTTCAGTATAAATACCCTTAAAGAAGGGATAACCGCCGTAAAAGTAAACAATTGAAGATAAAACAAAAAGAACGTAGGAGTCACCGGGGAACATGATTAGTTCATGAATTCCGAAGATATGCTGGATATGAGGGGATAATACCACAATAGGAATGGTTAAAATTAAACAGATCCAGAAACGCCGTTTATAATCAGCGATCATATGCTGGTGATGATTGGGTTTCTTTCCATGGCTAAAATTATGATAGTGTTGAGAATGCTCCATGAAGACCACTTATTCCTATTTCAGATTACTTTTCAAATGCTCCTACTAAAACTAGATTACTTCTTAATTTATTAAATTATCTCAAGAATTTTAGATTGGAGTGAAAATATGCAAATCGAAATAAAAACTATTCCCCAACACCAAGTAGCCTTCATTTTCCAGAAAGGCAGCTACACCAAGATCCCCGAGATCCTAGGAAAAGTGGTAGGATGGCTTATGGCCCAGAATGTGGAAGTACAAATGCCCATTTATGGATTGTACTACAACAGTCCCATGGAAGTCGCAGAAGAAGAGTTAGAATGGGAAGTTGGAGCTGCATTTATAGGGGAATTGGAAGGTGAAGAAGATATTCAAATAAAAAACGTTCCAGAGCATGAAGTGGTATCTGCCGTATTTAAGGGACCCTACGGTGAGGCAGCATCAGTTTACATGGATATAATTCAATATGCCCTGAAGGAGGGATACCAATTGACGGGTCCCGTCCTGGAAAGTTATCTTAACAGCCCAGATGAAGTCTCAGAGAGCGAACTTTTAACTGAAGTGCAATTTCCGGTAGTTAAAAAGTGAATATATCCCCTAATTGGGGATTTAAAACTCTTATATTTTTTCCATAATCTTCTTTAAAAGAGGGCTGGCTAAGTATACCAGGCTGCTCCAGGCATCAACATAGTAGGCCAAACCAAGGGCTATTATTGATAATATTGGAAAAATAAGGTTGTTTCTGCTCATAAGCTGTATGGTTGTTTTATCCATTTTTTCGTCCAGTAAACCTTTTCGGACGGCGTAGAACCAGTTCACGTAATATAAGATTCCTGCGAAAAATAGGTTCAACTGGAATATGAGGTTTGCCGTGAAATAGTTAGGGTAATCTCCTATTAAATCGGTGGAAAAGGGTACTAAAACTATGAAAAGTAACCAGCAAACGTTTATAGTTATCAAAGCTGGATTGGTACGTTTAATAAAATAAAACTGCTGATGGTTTACCCTCCAGAACATGGACAATATCCAGAAACTCAGGACATAACTAAGTATTTTAGGCCATAATAACCATAACTGCTGCTGCAAGGCGGATTCAGATGCGACTCGAGAAATATCTGGAACTGCGATACTTAAAACTAATAATGTCATGGCAATGGCAAATATACCATCTACCAATGTTTCAATACGGCTGGTAGTCATCCAATTATAAATAGAATCCAGATCGTTGACCATAGATGATATCTCCTATTTAAAATTATTATTAATATTTATATGGACAATTTAGATGTAATATAACACCGTTAGAAATTAATTCTTAAAATTATTTGATGCATCAGATATCTTTTTAATTTTTTTCCCATATAACTAGAAGTGCAAATTCTAAGGAACGGGGTGAGTGGTACGAAGTAAATACCCTATTATAATTACAGTCAAGAGGAGTGCTAATGCTCCCAGGAGTATCAGTCTGGTAACTGCTTTTTCCTTTCTTTTTTTCAGTTCTTCCCCCACATCTTCTTTATCTGACATAATGATATTTTGTTTTAGGTGATATTTTAGAATTGATATAGATATCAAACTCCTTTATGGATCGAATTTGATAAGGCCATTGAAACTACGCTTGCGAAAGATTCTATCAAATGTTTCTGTTCATTATCCATGGTAACATCTGGAGCAATGGCCATAACTCCTAAAATTCCATTTTGGACCTTTAAAGGGACGTGGTACCATTTAGAAGAAGATAAGGTATCAGTTCCAAACCCTGCAGCTTTTTCATGCTTATAAGCCCAATTTGAAACACCTATTTCATGATCAGTATAATTTTGGGTTTTTCCATAACTTGAAACCATCTTTAACCCATCATTATTGTCGGGGAGAAGTATTAATACGTCATAATTAAAAGATTCAGATATATATTTAGTACTTCTATCTAAAATGTCGTTTAGATCCTGAGAAATTAATAAATCTTTACTAAAATCATATAAAGATGATATAAATGATTCTCGTTGCCGGGTATACTCAACCTGCTTTTTTACAGTATCTGCCAGTAAACTGGTTATTATTCCCACAACAAATAACACTAAAAAAGTAGGGATGAACCGTACATCATCAATAGTGAAAGTATAAAATGGTGGGACAAAGAAAAAATCGAATGCTGCCACAGCCAGTAACGAAGCTAAAATTCCAGCTTTTCTACCTGATATCAAACCAGTTAGTGCTACGGGTATTATGAAGATCATGGGTATGTTGATAGCTTCAATGAAGGGTTGTAACATCAAACAGATTATAATTGTGACTCCAATACTTAAAAAACTGATTGTATATGGTTTCCAATCAAGTTTTTTTTCTAAATCTGCATCTTTTAAACTTTCAGTATGTTTTTCATATTTTCCTTCATTTTCTACTACTAGAACCTGCGCATCGCTTTTTTTAATTACTTTGTTGATTATGGAACCTTCTATAAGTTCCTGGAGACGTGATCTTCTGGAATGTCCCATTAAGATAAGTGTAACGTTCTTTGACTCAGCAAATGATACTATTTCATTGGCAACAGAGCCAGTTAAACGGAAAACCTTACCATTGAGTTCTTCGGCAAGTACAAAATTACTCTCAAGTTGTTGGATTTCTTCTTGTTTCATTCTAAAGTTATAAGAAGGTTCAACATAAACTGCAAACCACTCTGCATTAAATCGATCAGAAAACCGATGTGCTATGCGTATTAACCTCTTAGAAGATACATTGGGGCTGATACAGACCATTATACGATTACTGGTTTCCCATGGCCCTAATATGTTTTCTTTTTTTAGATAATAATCCATATCATAGTCAACATGCACGGTAGCATATCGAAGAGCCATTTCTCGTAAAGCAACCAGATTTTTTTGCGTAAAAAAATGACGCATGGCTTGTTTTGCTTTCCCAGGTATGTAAACTTTCCCTTCTTTGAGCCTGTCTATTAATTCTTCGATTGGCAAATCAACTAATTCTATCTTATCTGCCAGCTCTACAATTCTATCTGGAACAGTTTCTTTAATCTCAACATCAGTTATCTGTCGGACAATATCATTGATACTTTCGATATGCTGAATGTTAAGAGTAGTATAGACATTTATACCTGCATTCAGGAGTTCCTCCACGTCTTGATAACGTTTGATGTGGCGTGAACCCTCAACATTGGTATGGGCCAGTTCATCTACCAGTACGTAAGCTGGTTTTCTTTCTATAACTTTATCTATATCCAGTTCGTCCAGAGTGATCCCCTTATAATCTATTTTCTTCCGAGGGATCAATTCCAGGCCGTTAAGGAGATTTTCGGTTTCAATCCGTCCATGGGTTTCTGCTATGCCCACCACTATGTCTTTTTGTTTTTCATGGAGATGATGTGCTTCGTAGAGCATTCTGTAGGTTTTACCTACACCTGCCACATAGCCCAGAAAGATTTTCAGGTGGCCTTTTTCGTGGTCTTTCTTCCCATTCTTTTGTTTAATTATGTTCAAGAGCTGGTCGGGGTCAGGTCTTTTATGTTCTTCTTTCATTTTTTTTATTTTCCCTTTTTAAGGTTGTCTAAAGCTAGGTTAAGCTTTAACACATTTACAATTTCCTTTCCAAATCCAAAGAAAGTGTTCTCCTGGTTACTTTTAATTAGTTTTTCTACTTCTGATTCACTTATCCCTCTGGTCCTCGCAATTCTGGGAACCTGGATCATAGCAGAATCTACATAAATATAGCCCTCCAAACCACTGCCGGATGCCAAAACCAGATCTGCTGGAACCGTTACATTGGCTGGTAAGCTATCTTCTACTTTTAACTGTTGCATTCTTAGGGTGATGTTATCTATGAGTTTCTTATTAGTAGGTCCAAAGTTAGAACCACCGGAAGTGCTGGAGTTGTAATCAATAACGGAGGGTCTACCATGGAAATATGATGGACTGGAGAAGTTTTGCCCAATAAGTTGGGAACCTACCACCTTTCCGCTGTCTCTAATCAAGTTTCCATTGGCCTGTACTGGAAATGCTAATTGTGATACTCCCGTAATTGCTAAAGGATATATAATGCCCAGTAATATGGTAAATACCACGAAAATCACTATTGCGTTTTTAATTTGTTTCATGGTCTAACCTCCTAAACCTGCTGCAGTTATTATCATATCAATTAATTTGATACCAACGAAGGGTATGAGTAAACCCCCCAATCCATATATTAAAAGGTTCATTCCCAGCAATCTTGAAACAGAAGAACTAGCACGGAATTTAACTCCTCGGAGTGCCAGAGGGATTAGTAAAGGTATCACTATAGCATTGAATATTACCGCCGATAAAACAGCACTAGAAGGCGTAGATAGTCCCATTATATTAAGAATTCCCAGCTCAGGATAGGCAACCGCAAAAACAGCAGGAACAATGGCAAAATATTTAGCAACATCATTGGCTATACTAAATGTGGTTAACGCCCCTCTGGTAATTAAAATCTCTTTACCAATTTCCACTATGTCCAGTAATTTAGATGGAGATGAGTCTAAATCGATCATATTAGCGGCTTCTCGGGCAGCAGATGTCCCAGCACTCATAGCCACCGCAACATCGGCTTGAGCCAATGCAGGGGCATCATTGGTACCATCTCCAATCATAGCAACTAAAAACTGCTGATCTCCAGATTGATACTTACGTATCATTTCTAATTTGGTTTCTGGCCGGGCCTGGGCACTGAAATCATCCACACCGGCCTCAGCAGCAATTGAAGCGGCAGTTAATGGATTATCTCCGGTTATCATGATGGATTTAATCCCCATTCTCCTTAATTGGGCCAGTTTGTTTTTAATTCCTTTTTTTATAATATCTTTTAATCTTATAACGCCCAGCACTCCATTCTCGTTGGCCACTACCAGTGGAGTGTCTCCTTTTACCGAGACATCATCTACCACAATTTTTATATTTTCAGAGACAGTCCCACCGTTAGCAATAACAAAATCTTCTATGGCATCTGCTGACCCTTTTCTGATTTTAGTGGGCCCTATGTTCACTCCACTCATTCGTGTTTCAGGAGTGAATGGGACGAATGAAGTGTTTTCAGCAGGATGGATATTACTTCCACGCATGTTCAGTTCTTTCTTGGCTAATTTAACAATACTACGCCCTTCTGGAGTTTCGTCAGCCAGAGAGGACATCAAAGAAGCTTGAATTAAATCCCTCGTTTCTACTCCTGCAGCTGGTATGAATTCCGTTGCCATTCTGTTTCCTAGGGTAATGGTCCCTGTTTTATCCAGAAGAACCACGCTGACGTCTCCTGAAGCTTCTACAGCTCTGCCACTCAAGGCTACCACGTTATGTTGTAGCAAACGATCCATACCGGCGATACCAATGGCCGGCAGGAGAGCTCCAATGGTGGTGGGCATGAGACACACCAATAGGGCTATTAAGATAGGTATAGACATAGATATTCCCATGTAATTAGCAAATGCAGGCAGAGTGACCACTACTGCAATAAATAGTGCGGTTAAGGCTATAAGCAGGATCTCAAGAGCTTTTTCATTGGGGGTTTTCTGCCTTTTAGCACTCTCTACCATGCTGATCATGTTGTCCAGGAAAGTGTGCCCGGGATTTGCAGTAATCATTACTTTAATTGTTCCTGAAAGGAGTTTAGTACCACCAGTTACTCCACTTTTATCCCCTCCAGACTCCCTTACCACTGGAGCAGATTCTCCAGTAACTGCGGATTCATCAACCAGCGCTGTTCCTTCTATTATATCTCCATCACTGGGTATGATGTCTCCCTCTTCTACCAATACATTATCACCTTTTTCTAGGGAAAGTGCGGATACTTCTTCGGTAGATCCATCGTCATGGATTATTTTGGCAAGTGCCTCGCTTCGGCTGCGTTTTAAAGATTCAGCCCGGGCTTTTCCCTGACTTTCTGCTAGAGCTTCTGCAAAGTTAGCGAAAAGAACAGTGAACCAGAGCCAAATAGTAATTTGGATGTTAAATAAGTAATTAACACCGGTATATATATTAATAATAGTTTGTACGGTGGTAATTACTGCACCTATCTCCACTATCAGCATCACCGGATTTCTAAGGAGGGTAATGGGGTTTAATCTGGCAAATGATCCCTTAAACGCCTGTAGTAAAATTTCTTTTTGAAAAATACTTGAAGTTTTCTCTTTCATGTCTACACCTCCTTATGATGTTATATTTCCTCCTTGCATGAACAGATGGTCCAATCCAGGTCCCAGGGCGAATACTGAGAAAAATGTAAGTGCTCCCAATAATATCACCACTCCTACCACTAAAATAACAAAAAGAGGCCCGGTAGTTGGGAAACTTGCTGCACTCATTGGTACCTTTCCTTTTTTGGCCAGCAAACCTGCCATGGCGATTGCAGGTATTATAGTAGCAAATCTACCTATCAACATGGCCAATCCGCCTGTTAAGTTATAAAATACAGTATTAGCACTTAAACCAGCGAAAGCTGAACCATTATTACCAATGGTTGAAAGGTATGCATACAATATTTCAGACATACCATGGGCTGATGGATTATTTAGACCGGTCAGACCATCTGGTATGGATATGGCAATGGCAGCAAGGGTAAGGATGGCTGCATGGGGTAAAACAATGGGAATAACGGCCAGAGTCATCTCTGGAGGGCCTAATTTCTTCCCGAGGAATTCTGGTGTTCTGCCGATCATCAGTCCTGCTATGAACATGGTGAGTATTACGTAGAATAGCATCCCCGCCAGTCCCACACCGAGACCGCCAAATATAACTTCACCAGTAGCTATGTTGAACATGAATACCAGTCCAGTAAGTGGCATGGCACTATCGTGCATCATATTTACTCCACCATTGGAGACAATAGTGGTAGCTACTCCCCAGGTGGCTGACTCACCTACTCCAAATCTAACCTCTTTTCCTTCCAAGTTTCCACTGGAAACACCCATTTTTTTAATTATAGGATTGGTCTGGTCTTCAGACCACAATGCTACTCCCAGTCCCATTACAAAAAGGATCATCATCACTGAAAATATGGCTAGACCCTGTTTAAAGTTCCTAATGAGATATCCAAACGTAAATACCAGTGCCATTGGGAGTAGAAGTATGGCTAAGGTTTCAAAGAGGTTGGTTATGTTGTTGGGATTCTCAAAGGGGTGTGCCGAGTTCACGTTGAAGAATCCGCCACCATTGGATCCCAACATTTTAATGGCAATCTGGGAAGCTGCAGGCCCCAGGGGAATGGTTTGATTGGTACCCTCAATAGTTTGAGCGGTGACATACGGATCAAAGGTTTGAACTACTCCTTGCGATACCAGTATTAGTGCCAGGATCAACGAGAGGGGTAGGAGTATGTAGAGCACAGAACGGGTCATATCTACCCAGAAATTACCCAGGTTCTCCGTATTTTTACGTGTAAAACCTCTGATTAGAACTAGAATCGTGGCAATACCCACTGCTGCTGAAACGAAGTTCTGAACAGCCAGACCCATCATTTGAGTGAGATAACTCATGGTGGTTTCACCGGCGTAGGACTGCCAGTTGGTGTTGGTTACAAAAGAAATGGCGGTATTAAGTGCAGTATCCCATCTCACACCAGAAAAACCCTGAGGATTTAATGGTAAAAACCCCTGTAACAATTGCAGGGCGAAAACGAATAATATAGCGATGATGTTAAAAATTATAAGAGCGTATGCGTACTGTTTCCAATTCATCTCTTCTTTTTCGTCAACACCAACAACACGGTAGATAAGACTTTCTGCAGGTCGTATCAAAGGTGTCATGAATGTCTTTTGTCCTGTGAATACCCGGGACATGTACTTTCCAATGGGTACCGCAAGAATCATGGTAATTAGTAAGAAAATCAGTAGAAAAATCAAATCATTTGTTGCCATATAACAACCCCCATATTAATTTCACAATTTATTACATTCTTAATTACATCCTATGTTTACGTTAGTCTGATTCTCAAGGATGTATTCCCATAATGGCATTTTGTAGGGATATAACGGGGTTATATCCTTAAATTTTTTCCCAAACTCGTAAAGATATCCATCTAGGTTATATAAACCTTCCACCGGCAAAGACCGGAAATATGCTGCCGGAAATTTCAAACCTCGTAATGATCGTTTCTTCTCATATTTAAATTTATTCATACCTAGAATTAAAACTGAAATATTCCTATCTTTCATGAAAAGGAGTTATTTTCTAACTAAATCTGCCAATTAACAACTTTTATGATCGTCATATCTAAATGTTCGGAAAATAATGAATTTTTCTTCCATCGAAATATTTATATATCATTTGAATCTATCTTTATGAAGTTTGAGAATATAAGAATATTAACTCCGTTATATGTATTTTCAACTTTTAAATACCTTGAATCATTGTTTAGAAGGTGTAACTTACGTTAGTTGTTATTATGGGTGGGGGAAGATTAGGTTCAAAATTGGCATTAGATCTTATTTCAGATGGCCATCATGTGAATTTAATCGAAATCGATGATGTAGCATGTAATGATGTGGCACTAAAGGTCAATGCCACGGTCATCTGTGGGGATGGTACAAGTAGAACCGTCCTTGAAAATGCCCAGATCAATGATGCGGATATTTTCGTAGCTGCTACCGGGGATGACAATGCCAACCTCATGGCATCCCTTCTGGCCAGGGAATACCAACTAGAAAAGATCGTGGCCCGGGTTAATGATCGCCAACATGAAAAGGTGTTTGTTGATAATGATATGGTGGACACCATATGCCCGGAGACTATTGAGGCGGGCTATCTTGAAAAATTAGTTTTAAAGCCGGATATTGCCGATCTCTACGTGATAGATCATGGTGAGGCGGAAATACTTGAAATTGAGGTTACAAGTGATGATTTAGTGGGAAAAAGCATTGAAGATCTAAGTCCCACTGATGATTACATTATATGTGGATGTTACCAGAACGGCGCAGATAAACTTACCATTTGCCAACCGGAGATGGTTCTAAAATATGGGGACCGAATTTCCATCCTGGTTAAAAGGGACGCTATGAAAGATGTTCTGAGAAAATTCACGTAAAAATTTAATTTCAAAAATTATTTTGAGAGGTTGTTTGATGCATGTGGTAATAATGGGTGGTGGGAGAGTGGGCTTAAATTTAGCTCATTTTCTGGTGTCTGACGGAAATGATGTTACTCTGATTGAAAACGATGCAGGACTTTGTAATAATGCTGCTTCTGAATTAGATGCTCTGGTTATATGTGGTAATGGTACCGATACAAAAACCTTGGAAGAAGCCAATGTAAAGGATGCAGATGTATTTGTAGCTGCCACTGGAAACGATGAAGCCAATTTACTGGCTTGCATTCTAGCCAAGCAATGGGAAATCCCCAAAGTAATAGCTCGAGTAAGTGATCCTAAACATGGGGACGCTTTTAAAAAGGTTGGTATCGACTCAGTCATAAGCCCCGAGCTCACAGCTGCCAGTTATCTCGAAAAACTTATAATACGACCTAAAATTGCTGATTTAGTCATACTGGGAAAAGGTGATGCTGAACTGTTAGACTTGACCTTGGAAAACGAAAAATCAGTTGGAAAAAAAATAAGTGAAATCAGCCCCAGTGATGACTTTATAATTGTAGCAATCTATAATAATGGCAACATAAACATTCCCAAACCAGACACGATCCTGGAAAAGGGCATGAAAATTTCAGTACTGGTGAAAACCAAATATGCCAAGGATGTAATGAAACGGTTCACCAAGTTATAGGGATGATTATTTGTTAGCAGTCCATAAGTTTAATAAAGGAGAAATCTATTCTATTTTTCATTACACTGGATTTATATGCGTTCTTTTAGGATTATTAATGTTATTGCCAATTGCTGTGGCATTAATCTACGGAGAAGGAAAGTATATACTGCCTTTTGTCTATTCTGCATTTATAAGCATGATAGTTGGGGCTTTTCTATATAAACTATTTAAAAAAGATGTAGACTTATCCCTGAAAGGTGCTATGATCTTTTCTACGGGTATTTGGCTTATTGCCTGTGCTATTGCAGCACTGCCATTCTATTTCTCAGGAGATCTAACTTATCTGGACGGTTACTTTGAGGCCATGTCTGGTTTTACCACCACAGGTTTTACAATGTATGCCAATTTAGACACTGCTGCTTACACCATGGACTTTTGGAGAGGCTTCATGCAGTGGTTAGGTGGAATTGGGATCATAGTACTGGCTTTAACCATTTTATCATCACCTTCAGTGAACATTATGCGGATGTACACTGCAGAAGGTAGAGATGAAAGAATACTTCCTAGTATTAGACACACCACACGAATAATATTCTACATTTACCTAGGATACACCGCCGTATCCATTATCCTATTTAAGGTGGCGGGGATGCCTGTATTTGACTCAGTATTCTACGCCTTCTCGGCGCTTTCAACAGGCGGGTTTGCCATGCAGAACGCCAGCATTGCCCATTATAGCAACTTCTGGATAGAATTGGTGGCCATGATTGTTATGGTTATAGGGGCCACAAACTTCGCCCTACACTACGCGGTCATTAAAGGCAAATGGAAAGAATACTTTAAAGATATTGAATCAAGAGTCTCCTGGTTCTTCCTGGCAGTAGGAACTATTCTAGTTGCTTATTTCCTTTACACTACTCCATTTTATGGGCATGATTTCCTTTTATCCCTACGATACTCAGTGTTCCAAGTGGTATCTGCTTTGACTACCACTGGTCTACAGACATCTTCTGGTACAGAGATAACAAACCAGTACGCAGGGATGGGCATTTTTATTCTCACCTTGCTTATGATTATCGGTGCAGGATCCTGCTCTACCGGTGGTGGTATAAAGTGGATCAGGATTGGAATAATGTTTAAATCCGTTTGGTGGGAGATCAAATCGCTTATACTGCCAAAAAGCGCCAAAATTTCTAAAAAAATCCGCCACGTCAAAGATGTAGCCATAGATGATGATATCATAAAGTTAACTGGGCTATTTGTATTCATTTATCTGGTAGTGTACTTTGTAAGCGTTATAATACTCCTTTTCTACTATCAAAACGTTGCTCAGGTTTTATTTGAAGTAGCATCCGCAGTAGGAAATGTGGGCCTAGGTTCAGGGCTCATGACCTCCACATCCCCCGATATTACCAAAATTGTATTCATTATTGATTTTTGGGTTGGAAGACTTGAAATTTGGCCAGTACTTCTATTTTTAGCCATTTTGATCAGGAATATGGTTAGAAAATAATTAGACAATTTTTAATCTTTTAAAAGATATAGCATAAGTGGAGGATCACAAACAATGAAAGTAGAAGAAAAGAGGGTTGAAGAGGCCAAAGTGGCTTACATACCGTACAAAGGTAGTTATAGCAAGATCCCAGAACTTATGCAGGAAGTAGGCCAGTGGGTTATGAAAAAGAACCTGGAGATGACTGGGCGGGTCTACGGAACCTATTACAATACTCCCGAAGAAGTTGCTGAGGAAGACTTACAGTATGAGATCGGATTTTCCATTGCTGGTGAGGCCCACCAGGAAGGTAAAGTTGGAATAAAAGAAATACCTGCCCACACCGTACTGGCAGCTATGCATAAAGGACCTTATACCAATGTAGGGCCAGTTATACATGCTGTAGTGGACTATGCAGTTAAAAATGGTTATGATATTGTAGGGCCCATTAGTGAAATTTATTTAAATGATCCCAGCATAACTCCTGAGGAGGAGCTATTGGTTGAGGTACATCTTCCGGTTATAAAAAGATAAATCCCTCTTTTTTTGCCTTTTTTATTTTTAAAAAGCATACTATTATATTTCTTTTTAAAAAGTAATCTTGCCAGATTTGGGTGTAATTTTGGCATAAAGATATAATAATGTTTATTAACAAATAATAGTAATGTTTTGGATATGTTCTAAAGAATAATTCACAATCATTATTAATCTTATTAATACAAGAATTGGAGAAGAAAAAATGCGTCAAATTGAAAAATTAACTTCATTTAAAGATTATATTCCTTTGGTTAAAGGAAGTTCTGATGGAAAAAATGTGGGGCTCCTGGTTGACGGACCTAATATGTTAAGGAAAGAATTTGGAGTAAACCTGGACAGTGTACGGGAAATAATATCTGAATATGGTAATGTAAGAGTTGGAAAAGTTTTTTTAAATCAGTACGCTTCAGATAAGCTTATAGAAGCAGTGGTAAACCAGGGATTCTCTCCCATAGTGGTAGCCGGAGAAACCGATGTACATCTGGCAGTGGAAGCTTTTGAACTTATTCACAACCCAAATATTGATATTATAGCTATTATGACTCGTGATGTTGACTTCTTCCCTTTGATTAATATTGCCAAAGAAAACGGGAAAAAGACCATCGTTATCGGTGCCGAACCTGGTTTTAGTGTGGCATTACAAAAATCTGCAGATGATGCTATAATTCTTAAAACCAATAAATCTCCAGCACCTCATTAATTACAGATTCTTTTTTTTTTATTGAATAAATGATTTAAATCCCATGAAAAACCATAATAATACTACTCCACACCAGGCAGCGGATTATGATGGTCAAATAGTAAATATTATTCCAGGTTATGCTTGTTTTCACCAGGAAATCATAAACATTGTAAAGGCCATGAAATTAAAACCAAACACATGGCTGGATACTGGTTGTGGAACTGGAAATCTAGTTAAAAAGGCTATAACAGAATTTCCCAATACAAATTTCATCTTGTGCGATCCTTCAGCAGAGATGTTGAGGCAGGCTCAGAAAAAACTTCGAGATCATACTTCTGGAAGACTGCTATTTTTAAAACCTATACCCACTCAGGACTTCCCACCGGGGCTTTGTGCTCGGCCGGATATTGTAACTGCTATTTTATCTCACCATTACTTATCTCCGGATGAGAGAAAGAAGGCCACCATGGCGTGTTATAACCTTCTCAAAGAGGATGGAATCTACATAACGTTTGAAAATATCCGCCCTAATACTGTGGAAGGTCTAGAAATAGGGATGGAGTATTGGAAAAACTTCCAGTTAGAGCAGGGTAGAGATTTCGAAACAGTAAAATCTCATTTGGAACGTTTTGACCGGGAATTTTTTCCAATTACCCTAGAAGAGCATCTTAACTTACTTCGAGAAACTGGCTTTGAGGTGGTAGAAATATTATGGTACTCTTATATGCAGGCTGGATTTTTCGCTAAAAAATAGTAAGTCGATTTAAATAATTATAGTCGCAGTGCAACAGGACAACTTATTCTGTAATAAATTCTAAAAAGTTTGAAATGGTTTGAATTATTTATTCCGTCCTACTTCAGGATTTCTTCGCTGATAGTGTGGAATGGTTTGTGAAAATGGTTACTTAAATCAAGATTAATCTATAAATGTCTTAACTGGTTTTATATTTATATTATATATTTGTCTAAGTTTAATAATATCATTAAATGAAGACCCAGCACCAGATTTTTTTTAAAAACGCCCAGAGCATGGAAGAAATTTCCAATGAATCGGTTAACTTAGTTGTCACTTCTCCTCATATCCTATGATTCAAATGTGGGACGAAATGTTTTCCCTTATGAATCCTGCCATTGGTAATGCATTAAATGAGATGGATGGGATGGAAGCATATCTTTTAATGAACGAACAACTGGATAAAATATGGGTGGAAGTGGATCGAACTGTGGCTCCGGGAGGCATAGTAGCCATTAATATTGGAGATGCCACCCGTAAGGTAGGGGGCAGATTCCAGCTTTATTCCAACCATTCTCACATAACCCGGATATTTGAAGACTTGGAATACCAAGTTCTTCCTCTTATAATCTGGAAAAAAGAGTCCAACAAGCCCACCAAGTTTATGGGTTCCGGAATGATTCCTCCTAATGCCTATGTGACATTAGAGCATGAATATATACTCTTGTTTCGTAAAGAAGGCCCTCGTAGATTTTCAAAAGAAAAAATGCCTAAAAGGAAAGAGAGCTCCTATTTCTGGGAGGAGCGCAATTCTTGGTTTTCTGATATCTGGCACGATCTTAAGGGAATTTCTCAGGGAATTAATGACCATAATTTAAGGAGTAGAACTGCAGCGTACCCTTTAGAACTGGTTTATCGATTGATTAATATGTACTCTGTCCAGGATGATCTGGTTCTGGATCCATTCCTGGGGACTGGCACCACTACTCTGGCGGCGGTATCTTCTGCTAGAAATTCGGTGGGCTACGAATTGGAGTCAAATTTCACCCACATCATCGAAGAAAAACTAATAAAAGCTTCTAAACTTTCAAAACGTATTGTAAAAAACCGTTTAGATAATCACGCTAAGTTCGTCCGAAAACGTGAAAAAGAAGGTAAACCTTGCAAATACCAGTCATTGAATTATCAAATGGGAGTTACCACCAAAGCTGAAACATATATTAAATTCCCCCTGGTTAAAAATGTTCAGAAAATAGGGGAAAACTATTTTGAAGTTTCTTACCACGAAAAATAGTATTTAGCAGCTTTGAATTTTAGTGATGAGATTTTTAGTGTGAGAGTCAATGGTGAAAATAAATCTGATAATTCAGTCCTTCCCTTTGACAGAAGTTTACAATTTCATTTTCTACTTCTTCCCAGTAAGATGAGTCCTTAAAGTAGATCTCATGAAATTTAGGAACCAGATGAGGGTATTCTGATTCTAACCATCTTTTAACAGGACCCCACACACTCCCTACCACATTCAGATTTTCGAACATGTAATAATCCACAAAATCCTGGGTCTTTTGAATAATAGATTTCCAGTCTGTTAAAAAAGGTATAATAGGGCTTATGAACAGATAATTTCTTATACTGTTTTCGTGAACTTCTTTAAGGGCAGAAATTCTCTTTTTTATGGGATATGCCCGCCTTTCCAGTTGTCTTCGCAATCTTTCATCCAGAGTAGAGAAAGAAAATCCCACTTCGCGTTCGGGAAACTGTTTAATAAGATCCAGATCTCTTAGTACCAACCTCGACTTGGTTAAGATGTTCAGGGACGGTTCCAGAGGAATTAGGTTCTCCAGTATTCGACGGGTTAGTTTGTATTTTTTTTCCTGAGGTAGGTAAGGATCAGTAACTGAAGATAAAAAAACATTTTTTCCCTGATAATTACCCCTTTTTGGCACCAGAATATCGGCATTGACTTTAACATCCAAAAATTCGCCCCACTCCTCCCGATGACCAGTGAAACGTTTCATAAAACGGGCGTAACAGTAAAGACAGGCGTGGCTACAGCCCACATATGGGTTTATGACATAGTCAGCCACAGGAATCTGGGTTTTGGAGAGTATAGAACGCGCTTCAATCTCGGCCAGTTTAATATTCAACTCCTCCCGGGACTCCGTGGTTTTAAGAAATTGTAAAATATATTTCCATGACCTGGTACAATGTAATCAGCAGTTTCAATCTTTTTTAGACTGTCCAAGGCCATTTGGTCTGAAATAAAGTCTTCGTTGTAGTTCCAACTTTTTTTAGCAGCGTAATGGGCTGAAGATGCCACAGCATCACCGGCAATGGCCACTTCAAGCTCTCGAACTCCCATCACTCTCCCCGCACCTTCAGTGCCCATGGTGTACCTCATTTTCTTAGTTTCCAGTAGTAAAGATGCGTGTTCAAAGGTGTGACCGGGGGTATAAACCACCCGGACACCATCGGCTATGGATGATCCGTCTTTAACTCCTTTGGAGATTATGGGCCCTTTTCGTGCTAGGGGAATGCTGCTTAAGACTTCTGCATTAGGAAACAGTTCCAGGTTTCCGTAATGATCCTGATGACCGTGGGTTATAAAGACCAAGTCAATATCGTCAGGAGTAAGACTGAACCTTTCCAGGGCGTAGATCAAGTCCTGGTGATTGCGTACTAAATTCTGAGGGCTGCTGTCAATTTCATAGTCAAATCCAGTATCAACCAGGATGTTGTAGTCTGTTTTAATATAGGTTACTGTGGAGCCACCACCTACTCCTGAAAGTAGTTTAAGGGCTAAAAGTCCTGATTCAGGGGTTTCGAATGTGTCTAAAATTAAGCTCCCCTGTTTTATTATTTTTATGGACTCAACTGGCATAGGGTCCTCATGGCATTTTAATTTTAATTTCCTTGTTTTTGGGCAATTTCCTGGAAGCTGTGGATAATATGATCCACCTGTGTGGAGGTGAAGCCGTAGATACTACATTTGAACCATTGAGTCTGTCCTCGTTTGATGCCCACTATGTTGCGTTTTTTAAGTTCTTCGTAGAGGAAAAAACCACGCCGGGGGTGATTTTCGGCTATCTGATGGAATAATGGAGTTTCGAATCGCACCAAGTCATGTTCCTTAGGACGGACTCCAATCTGTGTAATTCCACCAATTTTTTCCATTTCTGTCACGAATTTACGAGTTTTTTGAACTTCTTCATCCCAGTTTTTCACCCTTTCTATTACATGGGGGAGAGATGCCATTAAGGTAGCCAGAGGAGCACCACGACTAGTGCACCCCAACATTTCCAGTTCCTTAACTTGGTGACGGCTGGATCGCTTCAGTACATCTTCGGCCCATTCTTGTTTAACACCCAGGACTCCAATGGGTCCAGAGGCAGCCATACTTTTATGACCACTACCCACCACGAAGTCTGCTTTTAATTTTTTAGCATCAATAGGCAAACGTCCCATGGAATAGGCACAGTTTAAAAGTAGAGGAATTCCCTTCTCGGCAGCTATCTTCCCTACTGCCCGTGAATCTGACAAATTTCCATAGTTACCATCTACATGGGTTAGAAGTAGTAGACTGGGTTCTTCCCCATCATCCTGCAGCTGGTCTAAAATTTCCCGATAACTTTCGGGCTTAATTGCATAGTCAGGATGTCCAGTGGAAGGTACTTCTACCATGTTAAGTTTACTCCGTTCAACAGCCAGATGAGTAGTATAATGGGCATTTCCATCAACTACAATAGTATCTCCCGGCTTGCAGATAGCATGCATAACTGCAAATTTACCTTCTCTAGCCCCGTGAACTGTTCGGACTGCATCAACATTTAAAAATTGCGCCAAGTCATCCAGAAAACCAGTAACTGAAGGTTTTTTAATCTCGTCCAGTCGACCAGCACAATAATCGCAGACACTGTAACCATCTGAAAATTCAAATAGGGCTTTTCTGGCTTCAACAGGTAGAAAGCCTCCTCTTTGGAGGGGGTTCAAGTTTAAGCTATCTCTTTCAACGGTTCGGGTAAGTGAATAATCCTGACATTCCATGTGTACACCTTAAACGAAGTTTAAAAAAATAAAAAATAAATGGGAGGGGAAATTTTAATTTATCTTAAATCCCCATGGCTTGGTTAGTTTTAGCAATAGATTTCTCAGCTTCCTCTTCCATTTCCAACATGGCCCGGATACAGTCCACGTTTTCTGGTACTACATCAGATTCCTGGTGAATGGCCTGCATGTAGAACAACTCTCCATCGTTGATGTTGATGGATTCCTTCCATACTGCTATCTCAAACAGGTCACTACGTGGTCTTCCCATGTCTCGGGCGTATTCCATGACTTCTGCCGTGGAGCCGGCCCCTTTAGTTGCTTCAAATAGCATGACCCGGGGAGTGGCTTCTAGAGTGTCTAGGACGTCATCTATGCTGGGCACTGAGTCTAATTCCACCATCAGGTTGTGCTGGTGCATGAGGGTGGTAGGTACCAGTAAAGCCATGGTGATAATATTAAGGTCGTACATGACCGTCTGTACATCCGGTCCGTGATGGCTGGGTACTGTTGGTGGGTTGGGTACTATGGCATTAATTGGCCCTTTTTTAACCTGTCCGGGGTCTGCTCCTCTTCGAACCATGACCGCCCTCACCTTTTTAATACCACAAAGGTCATCGATGGGTTTTAAAGTCCGGCACAGCCCAGTGGTATTGCAGGAAACTACACGGACGTAATCAGCACCCCATGCATCTTGGAAGTTAGCAAATGAATTGAAAGAGTGACCAATGGCAGCCTGTTTTTCACCGCCCTGGAAGATGCCTTTGATTCCTTTTTCTTTGTAAACTTCCATGTTCTGGGCACCGATACCTTCAGGAGTACAGTCCACCATAACATCCACCTTATCGTAAAGGTCGTCTATAGTTCCTGTTACATTTATTCCAGCATCTTCAAAAAGTCCTTCTCTTCCTGAAGCACTAATATAAAGCGGATAACCTTTTTCAACGGCCATCTGGGCCTCAAAATCAGGAGTTCGCTTGGTAACTCCTACTATTTTCATGTCGTCCTGACAGGAAACTGCGTCTGCTACTCTTTTCCCTATAGTTCCATATCCGTTTATACCGACTGATTTCATGATTACACGTCCACTTTACTTTGCCTGGACTTCTGGAAGCATTTTAAAAATATTTTTCAGACCATTAAAATAATAATAGACTCCCAGATAAGTCTATTTCAGCATAAAATCTTCAAGCATCTTTATGTCTGTATATTATTAATATTTTTTGATTAAATTACCGGTAAAATAAGGTTCAAATGCTTGTAATTTTGGATTGAAGTTGGTAAAAAAAAGAATAACATAGCCCCAAATAGCGGAGGGGCTTATGGTGAGAAAATGGAATTTATTTATTCCATTTGCTCTAATTTTTCAGGTAAATAAGTATCTACTACGTATTCCAGGCCGTATTTCGAGAAAGACTGCTGTTCTGCTTTTTTACCGATTTTCATCATCTTTTTGATCTCCATTTTCCAGTGTTCGTCTCGGTAACGGGGATCTTTAAGAAGTTCTTTCAACCTTAAAACATCGATGTCTTTTAAGGGGTCGGTGGGAAGGTCGTAGTTTATAATATCCGACGCAGTCACTCCTAAAAATCGAGCGTCAGGGGTGGCCAATTCGTGGTTTACGTGGGCTAACTTAGCACTTCCTGAGATAATAACCATGGCAATGTGGAATCCCCATGGGTCTCCGTCGTTACAAATGTAGACAGGTAAATGAAGTTCTTCATTAACACGTTTAAGGAATCTACGAGTTGCCCTGGCAGCTTGACCTTTGAGTCCCACAATGAGAGTGTCAAACTTTTTGTAAGCGTTTTCCTGAACCAGACGATGAAACATACCCATGGTTTCCACGGCTATAACTCGTTTAACATCGTGTTCCACAAAATCCACTTCATCAATGCTGGGAGGGATGGTGTACCCTGATTTACCGGAGCGCATGGCATCAATTTCCACGTCACCTTCCATGACCTTAAGTTTACCGTAAACAGAAGCACCATCTTCTTCGGGCATTAAACCCAGATCTTCCCGGGTCATCCCCAGAGTAACTTCCAGATCTTCGCCAACGATGTTGGACTCCTGCTGGTCACCAAAATCTATGTCCCACCCTTCGGATACGTAATACATCTCCCTGAGGGTAGCGGTTTTTCCAGTCTCCATCAGACCCTTACAGAAGTTGGCAATGTACACCATCTGGGCTAACTTTTTGATCTGCTTAACATTACCCAAAGATCGTCTTCCGTAACGGTCTCCCAAGACGTAATACCGTTTATCGTTATCGTATACAATGTTAGAAGTACCTCGAGATGGCACTCGTATGGATGGAACCTGGTTTTTTTCCACATCCTCCAGGATCATGTCTCCCAGGCTTTTGAGCTTGTTAACGGCAATATTTTTCCTATTAGCCGTGGCTTCTTTTTTATTCATCTTCAACCTCACCGTTGGTCAATTCATCTTCAATTGCAATGGCCTCCATTTTTGCTTTACGGGTAACTTTGGCCATGACTATGTCATATTCTGGAACGTCTTTACCAGCCAGCACAGCAGCCTGTCTGATAACCACTGGAACGTAAGTTTCAAAGACTTTAGAACGTAAAGCCTCTTCTTTAGCTGCTTTTTTGGCCCGTATGTACTTTTGCATCTTCCTGGCCACTTTCATGGTGGCTTGACGCACTTCATGGAGTATTTCTGGTTCTGGAGCTACACTCTGTTTCCCAGTGGATAGGTAAGGTACATTGGTGGATACTATGTTAACGAAAACAGTGATGGGGGCATTATCCAAGTCGCGAATACCGTAACGTTTCCAATCCACACTTTTTAAAGCTTCAGTAATGGCACAACTTCCCTGGTCAAAAGATAAGGGTACCCTATTAGCAAAACGCATGATTTCTGCTTTTCTTTGCTCTCCTACCATTCGTCCGGAATCTCCGCCGTAGGCGATTCCAGCTTCGACCACAAATGAAATCCCTCCTCGGAATGTTTTTGGTTTTCGAGTAATTGAAGTAACGAACTCTGGATTCAGGATTTCTCTCATACCCTTCTCAATCTGCTCTTTTCCGATAGGTATCAAACCTGAGGTAGGAGGAGCCATGAAATCCATTTTGGCAAAGGTTTCCACAATAGCCTCCGCCTCTTCCCACTTCATATCCTTGGGCCGCTTATTTAAATCAATACCGGTGATTTCCTGGATTTCATTAACCCTTTTTGTTGACATCCGAGACAAATTACTGGTTAATAAACTGCGGAAACGACGTTTATCGGTGTGCTTGGCCATGAATATCAGATCATCTGCCGTCACACCTTTGGGGTGAGGTAATACTTCTTTAGGAAGAGGTGGTATGCCCTCGTCAGCCCTGTCAAAAATGTATTTATGGCCGGTGGGGTCCCGGAAGGTTATTTTTGAGTGAGGGTTGGCAATCATGGTTCTACGGATGTACTCGTAAGCTCCCTGTTCTGAAAGAGAATAAGAAACATCTTTAAAGTGTAATTCAATACTTACTCCGGTTGAATCAACTTCTACTTCCTTTCGAGATAATATTAAACCCTGGTTGGTTTTCACATCCATCTTAAAGGTCATCTCTACTCCTTTAAGCTTTTCACCCTCATACCATCCTGAAACTACTTTAGCTGGTTTTCCAGTGGTCATCTGGGATAAAAGCACGCATCCACTACACCCCAATCCTTGCTGACCTCGGGATTGGATGTTACGGAACTTGGAACCAGCGAACATGGTACTGAACACCTTGGTGATATATGGTTCTGGAATTCCAGGTCCGTTATCTTTGTGCTTGAGAACGTAGTGATCTTTTTCCAAACGTTTCAGGTCTATTTTTATTTCAGGTAATATTCCTGCCTCTTCAGTAGCGTCCAGACTGTTGGTTATCAGTTCGTGGAATACAATTGTTAAAGACCGAATTTTACCTGAAAAACCCAGCATCTGTTTATTCCTTCGGAAAAACTCTGATGCAGTAAGTTCTTTGAACTCCTCAAAAAGTTCAGCTGCTTCTCGCTCCAAACTAAGCCTCCTACATAATGCGATTAATTAATAATTTATATTGGATAATTCATACTAGATTATAAAATACTATATTATAAATCTATTATTTTATGTGTTTCCTGAAATTCCCTCATTCTCCGGTCGTGTTTCTTTTTTTCTAGAAAAGCATAAACAGTCTTGTGCCGGGAACCATTTAATATCATTTCCACAGCTTCGTGGGCGAGTTGTAAGTTTTCCATTTTTCCAATGATGGAAACAGTTTTTCCATATATGGAAACATCTACTTCGGCCATATCTGTTATTATGTCTCTAGTTCGTCCATCTTTACCAATTATTCGACTTTTTTGTCTGGTTACGGCCTTTTTAGACCTCCCTACATAGTCCGGTAGGTTGATAATGTCCAGCATAACCTCATCATCGTTCAGTTTAAGGGCAATATCGGGGTTAAATCCCCTTCCAATGGCTTTTACGATGTAACGCGCTTTCCATACTGAAAGAGGGTCGTCACTTTCTTTTGTTGGGGATATAGAAACAGTTCCAGCTTCACTATCGATCTCTAAGTGAGTTTGGGTTTCTTTTTCGACTTGTGCCTTGGTAGATCCCTTAGTACCAATTAAGACTCCTACTCTCTCCCGGGGAATCTTCAAGTATTCGGTGGTAGGCAAATCTCATCACCTCATTTAAAAATATTTATATTATCCTCTAAGATATACTTTTCTATCCTTATGCATCCATAATTTTACTTTTAATCTCATCTATGGATACATCAACATCTATTTTCTTAAAATCTCGTATCAAGTTGTCAATATCTCTTTTTAAAAGCTCCAAAGCCAACGGATGATCCCGGACCATTGCCTGGGAAACATCAATTATAACGGGTTTATTGTTCTTAATAAGAATGTTAAAGCTTGATAAATCTCCATGAACAATTTCTGCATCATTATAAAGTTTTGCAATGCTATCTATTATTTCATTAACGAATTCTTGAGGATTATCGATCTGGGCTTGCCTCATTAAAGGAGCGGGATTTCCTTCTGAATTTCCTATGAATTCCATAACCAGAACATTATTTTTGGCCACAATAGGATGAGGTACAGTCACTCCCGCCTCTTCAGCTCTTTTTAGGTTCCTGAATTCCTTCATAACCCAGGTGTTTACCATCTGGCGTTTGTTGGAGGTGTTTACCTTAAAACGGGGATCTCCCTGTATGTAATACTGCATCTTCTTAAAGTCAGAAGTGCTAACCCGGTATATCTTCACCGCCACCAGATTACCATCATCATCAGATGCTTTAAAAACATTGGCCTCTTTGCCAGTGCTTATAGTACCGCTTAGGGTATTTATGTAACCCTGTTTTGCCAGTTTGTAAAGAGTCTGCAGAGTTAGCTGATCAAAGACTTCACTCCCTGTTCTTTTATCTTCAACACTCTTAAGACGCTTTATCTCCCTAATCTTTTGCAAATCATCATCTGCTTTTGAAATTTTTGATTTCATAAATAACGCGTCACCTTAAGTGAGAATTCAAGCTTAAAATCAGTTGATTTTAAAGTAGGAAGTAAGTCAGATAATAATAATCACTATTTATAGATAGTCTAACTTAGTATATAAACCTATTTTATCCCATTTTGGGTATTTAAACACGGGATTAGCGTAATAAGATTAGCTTTTATTATTATGGAGAAATAAATCAACCTAAATGTATTAAAGAGATTATTCTGCTGTAAAACAGCAGAAAAGAACTTTGAAAATAATTCTCTTTTAGATTAAGCTAGAGTTTGAGTTTACCCCTACGTTCCAGCCAGTTTGCTTCGGTACGGGTGTATCTCCACACGACATCGGCCTTTTCATCGGTTTGAAAAGCCCAGGGTTTTATTAGAACCACATCTCCTTCTCTTATCCAGATCCTCTTTTTCATCTTACCTGGAATACGGCAAAGTCTTATTTTCTCATCGGCGCATCTTACTTTAAGTTTTCCATGCCCCATTATTTGCTCCACCAATCCAGGTATCTCACCTTTCCTGGGAGATCTAACTCTTCGAACTTCCTGGGTTTGTTGACCATGTCCTCTACTCAAATACTCTCCTCCTATCCTTATAACTGACCAAGTATCTTAATTAAATGATCATAATAAGTAAGATGGGACGTATATCTGGTCGTTTCTCGATATATGGGCCCTTTTTTTAGAACAAACTTATTGAATAGTGTATTGATCATTTAATCTACATCTTTATATTGTGTTTTGGTGTATATAAAAAAGAGTATCGAATGAAAATTATTTGAATTAATGATGGAATTAATATTAAGATATTATAGTACATAAAATTACAGCGTTTATACAATTGACAACTTTTATAAAGCTATATTAAAAATATATCAAAGAAGATAATTGGTGATCTAAAATATTTCAAACCGCCAATTCACACTTGAAAAAGATTATGTTGGTGTTTTTCAAGTTAAAAAGAATATCTGGTGTACTAAGAGAATATCGATGTATTAAGTGTCATCTTAGTGAATTTAACATTAACAGTTAGTAATTAAGAGTTGAATACAATGGCAAAAGTAAAAGGAACTAAAAAAAGAACTAGAGCAAAACATAAAAAACTTGGAAGTAAAAGAGGACGAGGCGTTAAACGTTAAATTAATATATGGAACCGGAAATAACAACATTACTACTTTTTAGGTTCCATAATTTACATAAAAACTTTTAATCAATTTTTGATTAGTTACTAATTTCGTTTAATGGGACTATTTTCGTTTAATAAGTATGATTTTCAAGGAATTTCATATTATATCTCTATATCCCTCGATTTTTTCAATTTTTTTTACAACTATCTTTAACACTTCCCGTATCATATAATGAATTACAATCAAAAATACCTTTTAAAGAAGGTAATGGTTCATTATTACAAAAGAAATTAGCATGATCAAGTAAATCTCCCAATAAGTAGGTGATGTAATGGGAACGGAATTTCTTAATTTAAAGGAGCCGGAAGAGGTTAAAAATATCCTAAATTCGCTGGTAATTGATAATGCCGCCGAAAAGGTGGAGTTGACTAAAAGCTTCGGCAGAATTCTTGCTGAAAATATTTACTCCACCATGGATCTACCTCCTTTTGATCGTGTTGCAATGGATGGGTACGCAGTACGCGCTGAAAATATATTTGGAGCTTCTGAAGATGAACCTAAAGCTTTAGAAATGATAGATGTGGTTAGAGCCGGAGATAATCCACTTAAAAGTGTTGAAAATGATACCTGCATTGAAGTGGGAACTGGAGCACCCGCACCACCTTTGGCGGATGCTGTGGTGATGGTGGAATTTACTGAAAGGTCTGGAAATGAAATATTAATCTACCAGGGAGTAGCACCTGGCGAAAATATCGTTAAAAAGGGATCAGATCTAAAAAAGGATATTTTAATTTTAAAAAAAGCCACGATTCTTACTCCAGATAAAATCGGTGTTTTGAGTGCTATGGGGATAAAAGAAGTTTTAGTTTATTTTAAACCAAAAGTGGGGATCATATCCACTGGCAATGAGATAGTAGCTCCCGGAAGAGAAATCAATCCCGGAGAAATATACGATGTGAATTCTCAAACAGTAGCCGCCACAATTTTGGCTTGCGGTTGCTTGCCAACTGGTGTATTAATAGTCAAAGACGATTTTCAATCGCTTAAAAATGCAATAAATAGTTTGATGGATTCGGATATAATCATAACCTCTGGTGGAACTTCTGCCGGCGCAGGGGATGTTTTAAGGGCTGTAGTTGAAGATATGGGCGAGATTTTGGTCCATGGTATAGCAATTAAACCTGGAAAACCCACTTTAATTGGCCGAATAGATAATAAAACTATTATAGGCCTTCCTGGTTACCCTGTGGCTGCGCTGTTAATTCTTGAAACTTTTGTGGTTCCATTTTTAAGGCGAAATTTGGGATTAGCTTTTGAAGAAGATGGTTACGATACTATCCAAATAGAGATCTCTCGCAGGTTTCACACTTCCCGGGGAAGAACTCATAATCTCCTGGTGAAAGTTAAAAATGGTTTTGCCATCCCTATTCTAAAAGATTCTGGAGCCATCACTGCTCTGGCAGAGGCCGATGGATATATAGAAATCCCAAAAAATACTGAAATAATAGAAAAGGGCACTTTGGTGGATGTGAAACTTTTTAGACAGAGATTTACTCTCTTTTAATGATATTTCATTCCAAAAGCTTAGTACATCTCGAAAAGGTCGCCCAATACCACTTTTTTATCGGTCTCCACCAGTTTGGGAATTTTACCAATGGTACCTGCCGATTCTCCTACTACGATCATCACTCCTCGAAAGTGATCTTTGAGTTCTTCGGCTTTCGATAAAGAGTTTTGAACGGCTTCTCCATCTGAATCGCCTTGGGCCGAATTAGCAAGGGAAGTGGCCAGTGCATCGGCTACACTGGATTGGGGTGCAAAAACAGTTACAGAATCAGCTCTTCCAAAGCTTATCGAATGTCCAACTGTCCCGGAGGAAGTGCAAATACCCATAGGAGTTCTTTGGTGCCTTATACGAAAACCTATTCGTCCTGATAAAGATGATTCACCTGCAAATAAACCAACTGTAACATCACGATTGGTTTTAAGTGCCACATCTCCTCCATTATCCACGATAGAGTATTTGGATCCTTTATCTAGAAGATAATTCAGACAAAATTGGGATATAGTGCCGGCCACTGCAGCCATTGGCCCCACACCTGCTATTTTCCCGGCACAGGTCATGGTTTTAACCAGTGACGGAGCTTTATTTACTTCAATCGGCTCTAAAGCAGTTAAAAATTCGGGGTTGAGCTTTATATAGTTTTTTAAACTGGAACGCTCTTTTAGGATAAAGCTGGTCAGATCATGGGTTTCAATATCCGTTTTGAGAATTATACTGGTTTCTTCTACCTGAATTCTTCTTTTGATCATTAACTACACCTATGGTGGCTTTAACATAAAATATTTAGACTCCTGAGAAGATACTAGAAAAAGAATACAATAAAATTTAGTGATATAACATGTTCAGAAAAAGAAGAGTTAACTCCAATCCGGGGGAAAGGATAGTTTTCAAGACCAAACCCCGCTTCATTGTACACTCCACTTCGGTGGTCCTAAAACTTATAATAATAATCTTAATTTTGTACTTTTTCAGATTAATTATGCAGTGGACGGTGACCATTAAGAATTATTTGGTAAACTGGGTTCAAGTCCCTCTGGTGGATTGGATAACCATGATTTTGTTTATCTTAATTTTGGTCCTCTTTTTATGGATTATTTTAGACTATTTGTCGTGGAGACAGAAAAAGTATATTTTGACTAATCAGCGGGTTATTGTGCAAGGTGGTCTAATTCGAAGGAAAAAGAGTTTTATCCACTACAACAAAATCCAGGATATAATCGTGTCCCAAAGTTTGGTGGATAGATTATTCTCTGCAGGTAATATGGAGATATTTGGTGGACATGAAGGCACAAACTTAATCTTAGAAGATATTCCAAATCCGTTAGAAGTGGAAGACATGATAAATCGCTTGATTGAAGGTGAAGAGGTTGGTTTTTCTCGACAGGAAAAATCTCCGCAGCAGAAATCGATAATGGAAGAATATGACAAAAAGTTTAAAAGATAAAACTAAAAATCATTATTTAATTATATGACTTATAATTACATTTCTTATAAGTTAAAAAGCTATTTTGTAGTTAAATGAGATTACTCTGGATAAGTGAAAATGACAGATTATGATGTAGTGGTAGTAGGTGCTGGACCAGTGGGTTCTACCTATGCTCGACACATGGCAGAGAAAGGATTTTCAGTGGCTATTTTGGAGAAGAAAAAAAATGTAGGTGTTCCTCTCCAATGCGCTGGTCTTTTAGGTAAAAAAATTAAAAATATCAATAAATTACCTTCTGAATTTATCTTGAACGATATTTATGGGGCTTATCTTCATTCTCCATCAGATATTGTTCTTAAAGTTGCTAAAAAGATACCAGAAGCATATGTGATTGATAGAGTGGCTTATGACGAGTACCTATCAGAAATAGCAGTAGAATCTGGTGCACATCTTTTTTTGAACCACAGGGTAGAAGACGTTGACGTGCAAAAAGGAGAAGTTTATGTTAAAAACCAGGAAAAAATCTCTGCAGAGGTAGTTGTTGGAGCTGATGGTTATAATTCTTTGATATCCCGCTTGTTCAATCCGTCTTCCGAGGCCTATGGCGCTGCTCAGTACCTGGTTAAAACTTCCCCTGCTATTGAAACTGATTACGTACATTTAACAGTTGATTCTCGTTTATCTCCTGGATTTTTATGGAGTATTCCCATTTCTGAATCTTTAGTACGGGTGGGGCTTTTTTCACGGTTAAGATATCCTGAATTGAACTTACATCTTCAACACTACTTAAAACGACTTCCTGAATTAAAGAATTCTTTTATTATAAAAAAATATCATGGACATATTCCAGTATATGATCCTAAAAAAAAGGTCAATAATGGCCGGACCCTTCTTCTGGGTGATGCTGCTTCCCAGGTAAAGCCTACTACTGGTGGGGGCCTCATGTTAGGATTTATATGCGCAAAAAGGGCTTCAGAAATTACAGCAAAAGCCATTGAAACAGGTAACATGGATATTCTGTCAGATTACACTGCTTCGTGTCATAAAAAGTTTGGCAGAGAACTGAAGACCCAACTAATGGTTCAGAAGATATTCCAATCGTTGAATGATGAAGATCTGGATTTTATGTTCGAAAAACTAAAAGAAGAGGGTGCTGAGGATTTAATCTCTGAGTATGGTGACATGGATACTCAATCGCCATTAGTTAAAGAGATGCTTAAAAGGGGTGTTCTTTTCTCGGTGTTGCCTAAAATGCTCTCCAGGAGGATATCTTCCCTATGGAAATAGCTTTCATACTCTCCTTAGAACATTTCACTCTTCCTCTGGCTGAAATTGAATCTGCCCTTGCAGCACAAAACATGGAATATATTATCCGTCAGGTAGACGAAGGATTAATTCTAATAGAGATTCCCGACACAGAGTTTGCAGACCTTCCTGGGCTGGTTCGTAGACTGTCGTTTACCCATGAAGTTTTTAGAGTACTATTAAAAACAGATTCACTCCGCTGGGAAGAAAATGCCACAAACTTTCCCTGGAAAACTATCGTAAAAGAAAATTATGCAGTTCGTGTTAAAAAAATTGATTCTAAATTGGATATAACTTCTTTAAATCTTGAAAAAGGTTTGGGAGGAATTATTAAACTGCAAACTGGACTTCCTGTTGATCTTAACAATCCTCGGACTTTTATTCGAACGGTAGTTACTGGAGATAAAATCTTAATTGGACACCGTATTTCATCTATCTCCAAGAAACACTTCTTTGAACTTAAACCTCATAAAAGACCTTTTTTCTATCCTGGATCCATGCACCCCAAATTGGCCAGGGCCATGGTTAACTTAACCCGTGTTAAGCAAGGTGAAAGATTGTTGGATCCCTTCTGTGGTACAGGAGGAATACTCATTGAAGCAGGAATAGTAGGAGCCAAGGTAATTGGTAGTGATTTGGATCCTAAAATGGTTGCTGGAACTAAAGAGAACTTAACTCACTGTGGAGTAGATGACTTTGAAGTATTTCGAGCTGATGTAAGGAAACTTAAGCTATCTGAAGTAGTGGATGCGGTTGCGACTGATCCACCCTATGGAATTTCTGCTTCCACTGGGGGTGAGAAAAGTCAGGATCTCTATCAGCAGGCCATGATTTCTATGGAGAAGCTCTTGAAAGATGAGGGCAGGATGTGTATGGCCACTCCTCATTACCTGGATATTGATTCTGTCTTGCAAGGTACAAAATTTGAAGTAATAGAACAGCATCATATAAGAATGCATAAGAGTTTGACCCGGGTAATATCTGTGCTTCAGATAGTATAAATTAACTAAATGATTACTTTAAATAATGTTATACGGGCCATCATATCGATTATCTTGAATTAAGAAATAATGAAGGGATTATCTTGAATGTAAGAATATTTGACACTACCCTCCGAGACGGAGAGCAAACTCCGGGAGTTTCGCTTACTCCAGATGAAAAGCTAAGAATAGCACTTAAATTGGACGAACTGGGGGTTGATGTCATTGAAGCAGGTTCAGCTATAACTTCCCCTGGAGAACGGGAAGGAATTAAAAAAGTGGTAAATGAAGGCTTATCTGCGGAGATATGTAGCTTTACCCGAGCGGTTCAAGTAGATATTGATGCTGCCCTGGACTGTGGTGTGGACAGCATTCACCTGGTGGTACCTACCTCAGATCTGCACTTGGAACATAAATTACGCAAAACCAGGGAAGAAGTGAAACAAATGGCCCTGGAATCAACTCAGTATGCCATTGATCATGGTCTTTTAGTAGAATTATCTGCAGAAGACTCCACCCGGAGCGATATGGGCTTTCTTAAAGAGATATTTACCGAAGGGATCCAGACTGGTGCTCAGAGAATCTGTGCCTGCGACACGGTGGGAATGTTAACTCCAGAAAAGTCCCAGGAATTTTACAGACAACTTAGTGGACTTGGAGCTCCGTTGAGTGTGCACTGTCACAATGATTTTGGTTTAGCTGTTGCCAATAGTTTATCTGGCTTAAATGCTGGAGCTAGCCAGGCTCATGTAACCGTCAATGGAATTGGTGAAAGAGCGGGAAATGCTTCTTTAGAAGAATTAGTAGTGGCTTTACACTCTTTATACGAAGTCGACACCAAAGTGAACATTAGCATGTTATATGATGTCTCCAAAATAGTGGCCCGAATTACTGGGATTTATTTACAACCCAACAAGGCCATTGTAGGGGAAAATGCATTTGCCCACGAGTCAGGAATACATGCTGATGGAGTTATGAAGAAAGCTGAGACTTACGAGCCAATAACACCCGAACTGGTAGGTCATAAACGTCGCTTTGTGATGGGAAAACATGTAGGGTCTCATATCATCAAACAGAAAATAGATGAGATGGGTTTCCGCGTTGACGAGGATCGTTTCAACCAAATATTCCGGAGAATAAAATCTCTGGGAGATATGGGTAAATGTGTTACTGATGTAGACTTACAAGCTATTGCAGAGGACGTAATGGGAATAATGGCAGAAAAACCCGTGGAACTTGAAGAATTAACTATCGTGTCCGGTAATAAGGTTATACCCACGGCTTCAGTGAAATTGAAGATCAATGATATAGAAAAACTAGAAGCCGGTGTGGGGGTGGGTCCAGTGGATGCTGCCATAGTGGCTATTAAAAAGAGTACTGCTGATGTAATTGATATTGAACTCGAGGAATATCACGTGGATGCAATAACGGGAGGGCCTGATGCCCTAATTGATGTGGTGGTTCGATTGCGCCACAAAGAACAGGTGGTAACGGCTAGAAGCACTCAACCCGATATTATAAATGCTAGTGTAGAGGCCTATATCAGTGGAATCAATAAAATTCTCAGTGATAAAAGGATGGAAGTATCAAGAAAGGACTAAACAATAAATGGAAAATAATATTGAAATTGTAGGGTTCAGGGCCGATGTACATAATGTTCCAGAAGTTTTAAATCTTATATCTGATATTTGCCCCCAGGGAACCATTCAGATTTTAAGAACTGATGGTTTGGCTGGAAAACGACATTTAATGCATGCAACCATGCAAGCTATCCTATCATTTAAAAGAAAAACTAATTTTGCCCAGGATTTAGGGCTGGAAATATGTTTAAGAGCATCTGCACAAAGACAAATATCTCGTGCTCTTAATATTTTAGGAATAAAAGAGGGAAAACAGGATTTATGTGCAGTTATGGTAGATTGCCCACAGGGTAGCGTCTTTAAACTGGAGAAGATCCTGGGCAAAAGAAATAACTCTGTACTCCAATACATTCCAGAGAACCTGAAAAAGATTTATAAAATATCTGATGTAGAAATAGATGCCTGTAATGGTGTACAAAATGTTTTAATTGAGAAAACAACTCTTTTAAATCTTGAAAACTAATTCTTTTCGTTTAATGGTTACTGTTCTTGGATAGTTCATTCTTGGATAGTTTTAAATAACTTCCTTCACTATTTGGACTAATAATTCCAGATTATTTTGGGTTAAACAATGAACATCGAGATTTTTAATTTCTAAACACACAGCTTTTTGATTTATTCTTTCGTAACGGGGGCAGATAGTAATCATACCGCCACCTGCAACGTTAATCATATTTCTTAATTGATAAGCGATTTTTTTCGGATTGTTAACTGGTACACAAACGTTTACTCCCCTTTTATTTTGGTGAAAAACAGTTTCTAACTCTTTTTTAAGAAATTCACACCCTTGAACTGCCTTCGAAAATGAAAGTGTTGCGTTTTTAATTTCTACAGATAAACCCGCACAAGTTAACGGACTGGGATTTAAGATTTTGGTCAGTTCTTTAGAATCTCTAATTAAATCCTGATTGTTAGTTGAAAAAAAACCACCACTACCAACATTAACAATTTTGGGGCTTCCGGTGGATGCTAAAATTACATGAGCATGCTTTCCACAAGCTAACCTTTTTTGGGGGTCTCCCAGAGATCCTGATGCATCTTCCACCAGCAAAACTTCATTTTCCTCACAAATCTGGTATAATTCCTTTATAGGTTGTTCAGCAGTGTAACCCGCGAAACTAGTTAAAAAAAGAGATTTACAGGTATTTTTCTTTAAATACTGGTTTAAAACCTCAGGATATATTAGTCCAAAATCTGTGGTTAATTCTTGTACTTCTAACCCTAAAAAACGGGCCATTTTATTAAAACCAGACCAACCGCCCTGATCAGGGATAAGTATAGGGCCTTTAAGGCCACTCATAACTGCTAATATGGCAGAATTGCCGCTGTTAACTACTCTAACTTCTTGATGTGTGGTTAATTTTCTAACACCATCTTCGGCAGCCCGAATTTCCTGACGTGGATCATATTCAATGTTTGAAATATCATGAGCCACACGACACATTGATTCTGTAGCCTCTTTTGAAGGTCTTTTAGCTTTTAAATAGAGTTTTCGATCCATTTACAATTCCTCATACTGAATAGAAGCAATCAAGCGTTGTCTGACGAGATCTGATGATATCCTGCAGAAGGTCACTTTTTTCAATAAATTTGTCCACAGAAAGTTTTAGATTATTATCTACGTATGTTAAAGCTGTTTTAATATCTTCAAACTCTTTAAAAGGTGTTTTCATGGCACTTCTAACATTTTCCCGTACATTAAAGACACCCAATGGTACGTAACCGGAATAAGCTTCCCTAAGAACAATAACTCCCGCTTGCCTTTTTTCTCGGGCCAGTGCCTCTAGAACCGCCATTTTACATGTGTAATAGCATCCTCCAACTCGAGAATATTCTTTTTTCCCATTATAATGTTCGTAATCTGAGAATATAACTTCTTCTTTTCCTAAAACCTTAAGAAAAGCTTCCATCCATTCATATTGCCAGGGAGTCGGTATTAAAAGCACAGCATAATAGTTATTCAGACTCGCAAATTCATAGACCCTATAAGTGTCCAAGACTTCCGAGTGTTTCACATCTTTAAGAAGTTGGTTTCCAATTGTACTGTCACATGCAGTTATGGACCACCGGGTAGGCACCAGTTTTCTGCGCTTACCAATACCCATGGTACCTACTGAAAACGCCTTTTGTATCTGCGAAAATGGTACGTCTTCTTTATGAAGGTCTAAAACAGCTTCTTTGGCCAATAAATCAGTGTCATAATATATTTTTTCTAATTCTCGATCCCAACGGACGCTTTCAATATCAAACTTTTCAATAACTGCACTGGGGCCATGGGGCGCATGATGGTCGCTAAAAGAAACACCACGTGGCTTTTTACCAAACTCAGCTTCACTGTCTATGGAATTAGATGCAAGAGAAATTTCCTGCAGTTTCTCCACCATTCCGTTTTCCAGGTCTTTAATTCCCACCAACTGCTTTCCCCGAACCAGGTTCATCCGGTAACCAATAATATCTTCTTGTGTTTTTTGATTGGCGATCCATGATTCGGGAGTGTCCATTATGCTGGTATCGCCCTCCAACGGAGTGATCATAGGACCAACATATACTTTAGGATAGTTCCAACTACCGATAAAAACCGAAGGAGGAGTTGTACCGTCCAGTTCTTTTCCAACATCTACTGAGGGTATTTGGAACTTGGAAGTGAGTTTTTTAAGATAGGATTTTTTACCCATCATGGTATCACATAAAATTGATCTTTAGCTTTAGTTAAGCTGTTTTGGTTAGTGTGTGAGAAGTAATCAATAGTCAATTTAGTCAGGAGTTGTCACATCTTCTCTTTTCACCAGTTTTAAGGAAGCTGAATTCATACAGTAACGTTGGCCTGTTGGCGGGGGCCCATCATCGAAAACATGCCCCAGATGTGCTTCACAGCGAGCGCAAAGCACTTCAGTGCGGACCATAAAAAGGCTACGATCCTTGATATGGGTAACATTTTCTGGAGCAACTGGTTCCCAAAAGCTAGGCCATCCCGTTCCGGAGTCAAACTTAGTTTTGGCATCAAATAGATCCGTGCTGCAACAAACACATTCATATATTCCGTCTTCATGACAGTCATGATATTTTCCAGTAAAAGCCAGTTCTGTCCCTGCTTTTCGGGCTACTTCAAACTGTTCTTGTGTTAAAATATCCTGCCACTGGCTGTTATTTTTGTATATCTTTTCTACACCCTCTAATTTTCCAGTTTTAACGAAATATATGGGTATTTTTTCTGAATTGGTTGTTTTCATGATGTTTATATGTATGGACCGGGGATTATTTTAAATTTATTATACCATACTAAGTTCATGAAAAGAGCATTGTTAGTTATTGATGTTCAGAACGAATATTTCAGGGGTCAACTACCTATTACTCATCCATCTGACAGTCTGAAGAATATACTACTGACAATGGATGATGCTTTACAGAATAACATTCCAATAGTGGTAATTCAGCATACTGCTCTACAGAAAGACTCCAAAACTTTTAAAAAGGGCAGTTACCAATGGGAAATCCATGAAGACGTTCTCAATCGCAGCCCTGATCTAATTCTGGAGAAAAATTTGCCAGGGAGTTTCACAGGAACCGAATTGGAGGAATGGTTAAGATCAAGAAGGGTGGATACCGTGGTTATTGCAGGATATATGACTCAGATGTGTTGTGATACTACCGCACGACAGGCAATGCACCGGGGATTTCGGGTAGAATTTCTTAGCGATGCTACTGGAACCCTAAATATATCCAACTACGCCGGAAATATAAGTGCTTCGTGTCTCCATCAGGCGATATTGATTACTCAGGCCATGAAATTCAGCACGGTAATGTCCACTGAAGAGTGGATAGAAATGATAAAAGAGGAGTTATAATCTGTTAGTTGTTCTGGACTCTTTAAAAGCAGTTTTTATCACTCTTTCATTTTTAAAAAATAATTAAGCTAATTCAATAGTGCTGGGAGGTTTATCACTCACAGATAGTGCTACATGTGTTACTTCAGGTATTTCTGCGGTTATACGTTGTGATATGGTCTTTATCATAGTCCAAGGGAGTTCTGGAACTTCAGCAGTCATGGCATCCAGTGATTCTACCATTCTAAGCACTACCAAATATCCATAGTCCCGAATATCTCCCTTTACTCCGGTAACTTTAGTGTCAGTTAAAACTGCAAAGTACTGCCACAAAGTTTTATCCAAACCTTCTTTATGAACTTCTTCTTCCACAATAGCGTTGGCTTTACGGCAAATTTTGATTTTATCTGGAGTTATGACTCCTGCAATCCGAACTGCCAATCCTGGGCCAGGGTAAGGTTGTCTTTGAGTCATGTGATCGGGTAGGCCTATTTCTCCACCTAATACTCGAACTTCATCTTTGTAAAGTTCTCTTATGGGTTCCACAACTTTTAGTACCAATCCATGAGGCAATGCCACGTTGTGGTGAGATTTAATATTTCCTTCACTTTCAATCCAGTCAGGGGCAATGGTCCCCTGCACCAGAAACTCGGCTCCCACTTCTTCTGCCACCCTCTCAAACACTCTGATGAAAACTTCTCCAATGATCTTTCTTTTTTCTTCGGGATCTTCCACCCCGTCCAGACGCCCCAAAAATTCTTGGCTGGCATCTACAAATCGGAAATTGAGCCTATCCTGAAAGGTTTTTCTGACATAATCTGCTTCTCCTTCACGAAGTAGCCCATGATCAACAAAAACAGCAGTTAAATTTTCTTTGATAGCTTCAGCTGTGAGTACTGATGCTACTGAACTATCAACCCCTCCTGAAAGGGCTATTATGGCTTTTTTGTCTCCTATGGTATTTTTTATCTCTTTAATGGATTCAATTATAAAATCAGCTGGATTAAGCATTTTTTCACCTTTAAAAGAATTATGACTATTCACTTATTTATCGTATTAATAGTATGATGGACTAATTCACTATTTGTATTTTCTAACTTAAATGGATAAAGATTTATAAATCCGCTGACTAAATACCCGTGATGATGCTGAAAATTGGGGAAGTCCCAGTTCATAACTTATTCCTTATATTTGGACTTATATTTGGGCTTCTATTCCTATTTCTTACTCCTCCATTTCAAGTCCCTGATGAAGAAGCTCATCTTTACAAATCATTTCATTTAAGTCAAGGAAAAATCAAGGCAGACTATTCTAATATAGAGCCCGGAATTTACATACCAAATAGTTTGAACCAAACAACCGGGGCTTTTGTATATTTACATTATCATGCTGAGAGAAAACTTCAATTATCATCCGTATGGCAATTACTGAATGGTGGTGTAAAGGGCCCCCCAGTTTTTAAAGACCATATTGGAACTTTAAGTTATCCCCCTTTTCCTTATTTGGTTTCAGCATTAACCATTAAAATTGGCGATTTAACTGGAGCTTCTCCATTAATATGGATGTACTTGGGAAGAATAGCTAATCTTTTAGTTTGGCTTTTTTTAGTATATTGGGCAATTAGAATTACTCCAGTACATAAATGGGTTTTCATGGCGCTGGCTTTAATGCCAATGACCATTTTTTTAGCAGGATCACTTTCAGCCGATAGTTTCACTATAGCCATATCTTTCTTAACCATTGCATTTTTATTTAAATATGCATTCGATCCTGAAAAAGAAATGCTTGAGATCAGGGACTTAGGATTATTATTACTTTTATTTATTTCGCTTACACTTTCGAAACAGCTATATAACTTGGTAATTTTACTTTTTTTACTCATACCATCTTCTAAATTAGGAGGAAGGAGGAATAAAATAGTAATATTTGTGTTAATGTTGCTTTCTGTATTTGTTGTTCAGTGGTCATGGAGTCTACTTATTGGGGGCCCAACTCAAGATGTATCTGCAGTATCAACCACTCAAAATAGTATAAACTCTCTGCTTGATCCAGTAAAATTCCTCAATTTATTGGAAAATACCATCAGCGCATATGGTATTATCTATTTTTTATCTTCTTTTGTGGGCTATTTGGGATGGCTGGACACTCCAATCCCAGAAATAGTTGTTTACTCGTATTTAGTATTGTTATTTTTAGTAGCACTCTTTGATAAAAGCCATAAAATAAAAATAAGTCCATTTCAAAGGATTTTCATGTTTATTTCAACGATTTCCTTCCTACTTCTAATTGTGGTGGGCGCTTATCTAAATTGGACTCCGGAAGGCCTGAAATTCATAGAAGGGATTCAGGGAAGGTATTTCATCCCATTTGCGCCCCTTATTTTCATACTATTTTACAATAGAATACCAGATCTTGAAATAAGAAAAAAAAGAATTGGTTTGGAGTTGGTTACCAAATATAAGGCAGCCATAACCATTTTCATAATGTTAACATTAATGATTGCTCTTGTTATTTTAGTAAAGAGATATTACCTTAGCTTACCATTACATGATTATGTTTTAAATTTCGTCAATTATTGTGTTCTGTTATTAGTATAATTTTTTTTACACACATTATAGAAGTTTTCAAACAACTTTGGCCCGTTTTGTGTATGAAAAACTTCAGGATGGAATTGTATACCATATAAAGGTTTTTTGCAATGTTTAATGGCTTCAATATCACATATAGGTGAATTCGCAAGGATTTCAAAGCCTTCTGGGAGGTTTATAACTTCATCTTTATGGGAAGCCCAAACTTCCATGGAAGGACCTAAATCCTTAAAGATGTCATTTTCTTTGAGGATATTAATTTCAATTTTTGCATAGCTTTCTATTCCTGCTGCTCCCACTTCTGCCCCGTAAGCCTGGGCTATTATTTGATGACCCAGACAAATACCCAGTATGGGGTACTTTAAATCTTTTACATAGTCCGTTGAATTACCTGATCTTTCAAGAGACGGACCCCCACCTAAAATTAGGCCAGCAGGGTTTTTTTTCTCAATTTCCTCCAAAGAGGTTGAATTGGGAATGATCTCAGAAGGTATTTTAAGATAGTGGAGGGTGCGGTGTATGCGGTGATTGTACTGTCCATGATTATTAACCACTAAAATCTTCATTTTCATCTCCTCTAAAATATTACACATTTTTAAATCTTTTATTTAATCAAGAATTTGGAAATATATTTATGGTCTTAATTACTAAAAAAGAGACCATGGAGCCCAAAGACATAGTATTTATAGTGGTGGCACTGCTCTTAGCAGTAGTTTTCTTCTACGTCTTTATCTGGTTATTACCTGTTATAATTATTCTGGTAGTGGCCTACGTGATATACGTATTCTTAAAAAACGCCTCTTAAACCTTATTATTCAATACTCTATTTATTTATTTTATAGAGATGTTAATATGAACCAACTGGGAGTTTAAATGAATAACTGACAATAGTGACTTTTAGAAAATAACTGACACCTTGAAAGTAGCTTTTGCGGGCATAACATGAGTTTAAACTCCATTGAAGACAGAGTTTGACGATATAATCGACGGTAATTGTACTGGAACAATTTTGAGAGTTAAAAATGTTGGATACAAGGTCTTTAGGCATGAAAGAAGGTCAGCTGTACGAAACTATTATCAGCACCAGAAATGAAGATGGAACCCCCAATGCAGCCCCTATGGGGATAATAATTAAAATGCCCTGTGAAGTGGTACTTTATTTGTATCAGGGCTCTTTAACTGCCAAAAATATTATGAGAGATGGTATTTTCACGGTAAATATATTAAATAATCCTCTTATATTTACACAATGTACTTTGAGCTGCCCACCCCAGGATTCTTTTGATCAAAATCATGAAATTTATTACCTTAAATCTACGGATGCTTATTTTACAGCGGAAGTAACAAAAAAGAGGAAAATAGTTCGAAAAGATGATTTAGGAGAGTCTGAGCTCACCATAATGCAAGCTAAGGTAACTGATGTAATTAAACTTACCGAATGTGTCTATCCGCTTAATAGGGCCATATATGGGATAATAGAGTTGTTAGTTAACCTTACCCGTATGGATATGGCCACATCTGAGGCCAAAAAAATTTATCTGGATCGATTAGAAGAAGTTTCTTGGATAGTTAATCGTGTGGGAGGAAAAGAAGATAAAGAAGCTTTAAAGGAAATCCGGGATAAATTCGACCAGTATCGATAAATATAATTTAAATAGAATTTTTTAAAACGTAAAATTTATGTGTATTTTTTTAATTCTTCCATTATTACTAACAGCCTTTTATTCTCTTTTTCAAGTTCACCGGGCCGGTTTTTATAGCCCCTGGGCTTAATTCGTTTATGCCAGACTCCAACCTTCTGATCGTGGTTGTAACAGGCTTCCTTGATTAGTGGAACATAAGTAAGTTTACTTCCGCACTGGCAGCGTTTGTAGTCAAATGGGGTTTCATCTGGCCTTAATTCGTAGTAACCCCCACAATTGTAACATACCATGTAACCCATACTATCCCTCGAACAGATTTATCCTTCAAACAAATGTCTTAATTTAATACCTTCTTTAATACTACCTTCCTTATTTAATCACATCTACTAACTGAAAAGCATCTACATCGAAAAGTCCCTGGTCACTTATTTTAAGTTTTGGAATCACTAATAAGCCTAAAAAGGACATAGTCATAAAGGGGGCCTTTAGTGGGCAGCCCATATCCATAACAAATTCGTGTAAATCTTTTAATTTATTTGAAACATTGAAAATATTATCATAGCTCATGAGTCCTGCTACTGGGAGTTCAAGAACCTTTTGAGATTCATCAGAAGTTGCAACAAGACCCCCTCCCATTTTTTGGAGCTTATTAACAGCTTCAGCCATTTTAGTACTATTGGTGCCCACTACAATTATGTTATGTGAGTCATGAGCCACACTGGATGCTAAAGCACCTTCATGGAGTTTAAAACCACTCACAAATGCATTGGAAATCCTATTGTGACCATATCGTTCAACAACTGATATTTTAAGAATGTCTTCAGTGAGATCTGGCTGCACGATTCCCTGATGGACTTTTAATCGAGCTTCTGATTCTAATGTTAATAGTTGTCCTTCTACTAACTTTATAACTCTCACCAGTACTTCTTCTGCAGGGTGAGCTATATTAAAATCTGCCGGTTTTTTAATGTTCAACTGGATTTTACTGTCTAATTTTAGCGGATTTGCAGTAAAAATAGGTTTCCCATTGGTTGAAACTAATTTTCCATTGATAAAAACTTTTTTTACATTAAAATCTTTTAGATTATCAACTAAAACCAGATCTGCAACTTTTCCTGGAGTTATTGCTCCACAGTTTAATCGGTAATGTTGGGCAGGGTTGATAGTTACCATACGCACTGCTTTTATAGGATCCATCCCCAAATCAACTGATTTTCTTAGAATATGATCTAGGTGGCCCATTAAAAGATCTTCTGGGTGAAGGTCGTCGGATACTAAAAAATCACCCTCCACTGGCCATAAATCTTCCAGATTTTGGGCAGAGGAACCTTCCCGGATCATGATCTTCATTCCCAACCTTTTCTTTTCGTAGGCTTCTTCTAGAGTGGTACATTCATGATCCGTGGATATACCGGCTGAGATATATTTACACAACTCTTGGCCTGTTAAAAGCGGTGCATGCCCATCAACTGGCTTCTGATGCTCTAACGCACTTTTAATTTTATTTATAACAGCCGGATCTTCATTTAAAACTCCTGGAAAGTTCATCATCTCGCCCAGGGCCACCACATCATCTTTATTCAGCAGCAGATCAATTTCTTCAGGACCAATAACTGTCCCGGAGGTTTCAAAAAAAGTGGCAGGTACGCAGGATGGGGCGGTGAGGTACATACGGAGGGGAACAGAATCAGAATCTCCTAACATATATTCTATTCCGTCCAAACCCATTACATTAGCTATTTCGTGGGGATCAGCAACTATTGCAGTTGTTCCATGAGGAACCACGGCCTCTGCAAAACGTGAGGGGCAAAGCAGGGAACTTTCAATGTGTATATGTGCGTCTATAAAACCCGGGAGGATATATTGGTCAAATTCTTCCTTTAATGGGGTAACGCATTTTATGATTCCATCCTGGACTTCTACCTCTGCCGGATAGATATCGCCTGTAAAAACGTCCAATAGATTTCCCTTAATCATAAAAGACAACCCCCTACCTTTTAATATTTTTAATCTTCAGAATCAGTTAATTCCTGATATAAAATAGGTAAAAACGCTCCCACATCGGTAACTATCCCAACCACTTGGGCACTGCCCCTATCTGCTAGTTTAGTAACAGTAGCAGGATTTATATCTACACATATGCTTTTTACATGAGAGGGGAGTATGTTGCCGGTGGCTATGGAGTGTAACATGGTGGAGATCATGATTACCATGTCCACGTCCTGTACGTACTTACGCATTTCATCCTGGGCCTCAATAACATCGGTTATAACATCTGGTAAAGGACCGTCGTCCCGGATAGATCCGGCCAGTACAAAGGGCACATTATTCTTCACACATTCATACATTACGCCCTCTTTGAGAACTCCACTTTCTACGGCTTCTTTAATGGATCCTGCTTTGTTTATCTCGTTTATGGCGTTGATGTGATGGCGATGTCCACGGGTTACAGCCTCACCAGTTTTTACACAGGTTCCCAAAGAGGTCCCGTAGAGAGCGCTTTCAATGTCATGGGTAGCTAAGGCGTTACCTGCAAAAACAACATCAATTAACCCTTCCCGGATCATTTTTGCCAGAACGGGTCCGGAACCAGTATGCACTACGGCTGGTCCGGAAACCACACCAATTTTACCGCCTTTTTCTTTAATTTCTCTTATTTCTGTTGCTATCTTTTTAATAATGGATTGGAGAGGTTTTTCTGAGGATGCTTCGCTGGACATGAACTCGAAGACACCTTTTTTACCTCGAGGACGCTCGGGAGGCTCTACTTTTATTCCTTCTCTACCCACTACAACCAGATCTCCTTTTTTGATCTGTCCAATGGGGACACAGGAGGCCTGGCCAGTATCAGGGTTAACTACTATCATACAATCCATCTCAATATCTTCTACTGGTAACCATGTACCATGATAGTGTATGGATGTGGGATGATTGGTGGTGGAGTAGAAATCTGAGGGTAAAGTACGGTTCTTAGAGGAGGGTTTTAGATTTACTTCCTGTAATTTGACTATTACTGCTCCGATTTCGTTGAGTTCGTCGAGTATCTCTCCCAAGTGGGATTCGCTCTCGGCAGTAACCAGTATCTTGGCGTGGCTGACATCTTTCTTTCGTTTACCCACTTCAAATTCCACTATCTTAAAGTCTCCTCCCAGATCCATAATCAGGTCCAATGCTGTGGGGAGAGTCAAGGAATCTATAATGTGGCCGGAAAGTGTAACTTCTCTGGTCTTCATCTAAATCCTCCTAAACGTCTTTTTTTAATCTAGAAAATCTGAAAATTAGCCTACTATAAACAGGCCTTTAATCCTACTAGTAACAGGCTTTTAATATAATTTCTTTTAAGCAATTCTATAAATAAATTACTAGAATGAGTTAGAAATCTAGTTTTTAATACAAAAATAAAAAGTCAAGTATAACTTTAGCGGCATTTATTGAGGTTATATCCCCCACGGATGATGAAGAGACTTCCACCACATCAAAACCTATAATATCTTTGTTTTTAAGTTGCAATATAAGAGTTTCTAGATCCATAGGATCCAAACCTCCGGGGGCTGGTGTCCCTACCCTGGGAGCATAAGCAGGGTCCAGAACATCCATGTCTACCGTTACATAAATGGGCCCTTCTAAACCTTCTAAAGCTTTAAGAACATTTTTCATGTCATTTTTAACATCCCTGGCTGTGAACTGGGTTATGTTTTCTTCTCGAACGAAATGAACCTCTTCTGAAGATGAAGAACGTATACCTATTTGTATTATCTCTTGGGGATTCAATTCCCACATTCTCCGCATTACTGTAGCATGAGAATATTTTTCTCCAGCATATTTATCTCTAAAGTCAGCGTGAGCGTCAAAATGGATCACTGTGGCATTATGGATGTCAACTGCCCGGGCAACAGGATAACTTATGCTATGATCGCCACCCATAACTATGGGGGTGTATCCTTTTTCTATTACCTCATTCACAGTAAATTCAATCTGTTTACAAGTTTTATGAAAATTTCCTGGGATTGTTTGCACATCGCCCAGGTCGTAAAACGTTGCTTTTAGAACCTTATCCAGATAAAGGTGGTAATTTTCAAAATTATAAGATGATTCTCTCAAAAGTAGAGGACCAAAGCGGGCTCCGGTCTGGTAAGTGGATGTGCTGTCAAAGGGAATTCCCAGAAGACCAAAAATTTTCTCCTGATTATTAAAAAGAATTTCGCCAGTATTTTCTATATCTTTTGAGAAAGCAAACTTAAGGGGTTTGTCTGCATAAAAAAGCATTAGTGTATCCTCAAAGTGTTATAAATGAGATTAGATGGGTTAGTAACCCTATTTAACTCTCATTAATTTTTTATTTCCCATGGCGACTATGTAATCTACTTCTGCACCTTCTAATAACTGATCTCGTAATTCGTCAGGTATTGGAATTTCAAAGGTACTGTAGTCTTCTAAATCCATCAGTTGAACGTCACTACCCATTATGGCCAAAACCTGAGCGGCCCTTTTATCGATAATGGGTATGTCGATCTTGGAGTCTACTGGTTTAACAATACTCCTTTTTTGATTGTCAAAAATACCTACAGCTTCTACACGGGCCTTTGCTGCGCCGTGTTTACCAGGGGATGAGGTTTGAATACTGGTGATCTTGGATGCTTCGCCGTCAAATAAGGCATATTTTCCTACTTTAAGAGTTTTAACTTCTACTACCTTCTTACTCATTCTATTGCCTCCATAATAATATCCTCTGATTAAATCAGAATGGAAATATTAATTTCTTTTTATTATACTAAAAATGTAGATGTTTTTTTTACAAACTCATGTTGTGAGTTAATCACACCTTTAAGCTGGAGTGTAAAACTTAATAGGCCACCCCGGCAACATATAGTAATTGCCTATAGTTTTTTCCCTATTTAAATTTTAAGTGGTTAAAATGAAAGTTTCTATTACCTCCGGAAGGGCAGAAGGCCCTACAAAACTTAACACGTTCGATAATGCCCTTTTAGATGCTGGAATTGGGGATGTAAACCTAATAAAAGTTTCAAGTATAGTTTCTGGTGGAACAAGGGTGGTTGAACTTCCAGAACTTGAAGGTGGGGCTATGGTGAACTGTGTTCTATCCCATGTTTTTTCTGACCAGACAGGTGACTATATTACTGCAGTAATAGCCATGGCTCTTGGTGAGAGTTTGGGGTGCGTGGCTGAACATTCTGCAGTTAATCGCGATACTGAAGAAGTTAAAAAGGAAGCTGAGGAAATGATCCGCTACATGATGGAAGTTAGGGGTCTGGATATAACAGAAATTATCGTAGAATCGGCCAGCCATAAAGTAATAAAGAATGGTTCCGTAGTGGCGGCACTAATCTATCATGATGACTAATTAATGTCTAACAATAACTATGGATAATCTAAGGTTTACTGTGGGTGATTAGTATTATGAATGAATTAGAAACTGAATTCTGGAAAGAAACATGTCAGAACATAATACTGGGCGTTGAAGATGCGGTTAAACCTCTAATTGGGACTTCTAAAGCCGGAAAAATTGTTAAAATGGGTGCAGATGGTACTCCTTCCACTCTAATTGACATGGTGGCTGAAGAAAAAGTTACAGAAATCCTTAAAACACTAGAAAAATCTGTATTTCTTATCAGTGAAGAAATCGGTGAGATAAAAATTGGTAAAGGACCAGCTGAAGCTATATTGGTAGTTGATCCCTTAGATGGAACCAGTAATGCTGTTAAAAACATTCCTGCCTATGGTATTTCCATTGCAGTGGCTGATATCTCCCCTAAAACTACTACCTTACAAGATGTAACTATGGGAATGGTAAAAAACTTTGCCACTGGAGATCTATACTATGGATCTAAAGGAGGAGGAGCATTTCTTAATAGCAAAAGAATACAATCTTCTAAGCGCCAGGATATATCCAGTTCTTCAGTTGGAGCTTATGTTTATAGGGGTGATATGAACCGACTGGAACCTCTCTGCAAGGCAGTAAGAAGAATGAGGACTTTGGGATCAGTTGCTATAGAAATCTGCTACGTGGCCGATGGTACCTACGATGCATTTGTGGATGTTAAAAAAAATTTAAGAATAGTAGATGTTTCTGCTGCCAAAATTATTGTAGAAGAAAGTGGAGGTACCATCACTGATCAGTACTGCCACCCATTAAGTGCTAAATTGAGCGTTATAGAAAAAACATCTCTGGTGGCATCCGGGAATAGAGAAATTCATCGGAATATTATGGGGATTTTAGGGGGTATTTGATGAGAATTGGAATCGTGGCAAGGGTGGATGTAGGGGCTGCGGTGGAGATTGCAGGCAAAATATTTGACTTTTTACAAAAAAAAGGAGTAGAAATCATACTTGATGAACCCCTTGCATTGAAACTGGGCCAACCTCCTGAAATGTCGTGTCAACTGCAGGATATGGATACCGATGTGGTAATTGCTGTTGGCGGTGACGGCACCATACTCAGAACTCAAAGTTTTATAAGCCCCAAAAAAATTCCCCTTTTTGGAATTAACATGGGAACAGTTGGTTTTTTAACTGAAATAGATCCAGATAATGCGTTTAAAGCTTTAGAGGAGGTTTTAGTTGGTAACTATTTCGTGGAGAAAAGGACTCAACTTCGGGTATGGCACAATGGTGAACTTCCCTCTGCCTTAAATGAAGTAGTATTAATGACTCGTAAACCAGCTAAGATGCTGCATATTCAGATTGAAGTGGATGAAGAGGTTGTGGAAGAGTTAAGAGCTGATGGGCTTATAATAGCCACACCTAGTGGATCAACAGCCTATTCTATGTCTGCCGGAGGCCCCATAGTAGATCCCCGAGTCGGTGCTTTTATTATAGTTCCCATATGTCCATTCAAACTGGGGGCCAGACCCACAGTGGTTGCCAATGAAAGTCAAATAAAGGTGAAACTGCTTAGGGAGGGTAAAAAGGCAGTTGCAGTTATTGACGGCCAATTTGAGGAGGAAATCAACTACATGGACGAGATCATCTTCCGTAAATCAGAACACTGCGCCTATTTCGTACGCTTTACCAAGGATTTTTATCGTAAAGTGAGAGAAAAACTCACCCAGGGCGGAATAAATTGAAGAAGATTCTGGTAGTGGACATGACCCATGGGGGTGTCATAATTGCGTCTGAATTATCAGAAAAATATGATGGTGAAGTGCGAGCATGGGATATTTATCATACACTTGATAGAGATGTTGAAAATATATTAACAGATAAACAAATCACAATGGTGGATGATGATTTCATCCAGAATAATAAAGATTTCATGGTGGTGGCCCCAGCACACTGCCGGCTGGATGTACCGGTGTCGATGACCCATCACCAGGCTGTGGGCATGCTTTTAGAAAATGAGATAGATGTCCCTGTAATTGAAGTAACTGGAGTTAAGGGAAAAACCAGTACCGTGGCCATATTAAAAGAAATATATAAGCATCAAAATCCTTTAATATTGAGTAGCCTGGGCGTGGAGGCTGTTGAAAATAATAAAGTCACGCTATTAATGGAAAATATCAGTATTACTCCTGCTAACATCTTAAAATCCTGGAAAACTGCTTTAAAATATTTTAAACCAGGAATATGCATTTTTGAGACATCACTAGGTGGAACTGGGCTGGCTGATGTGGGAGTTCTTACCAATTTGGTTGAAGATTATTCCATTGCTCAAGGAACTAAACGAGCCAGCGAAGTTAAAAAACAGATATTTGATAGTAAGATGGTGGTATGTGAATACAACGCCTTTATCTCTAAATATCCACATTTTTATAGTAAAACTAACACCTTTTCATTTTTTGACCAAAGGGCCAATATCAGTGTATCTGAAATTGAGTATGGGATCCATGAAACTAAATTCACTCTGAAAGTAAGTGGTCTTAAAACCATTAATGGAGATGTTATTAACACTTCTTTTGAAGTTAAAACCTTCGCACCCGGCCCGTACCATGTTGAAAATGTTTTATCTGCAATAGGCACGGCTTTTACTTTAGAAACTTCTCAAAGTGATATTATAATGGGAATTTCCAATTTTAATGGACTTAAAGGTCGAACATCTATAATTGAAAATGGAAATGTACGAATAGTCCAGGAAATAAATCCGGGGATCAATTTAACGGCCGTTAAAAAATCAGTCTCCATGATGAGAGAATATGGGGACATGGTTTTGGTTATGGGGGGACAATACGGTGTAACTTGTGAAGAAATTGATGAAAAATTGTTATCTGAGTTCTTAGAAAATATGGGTGAGGATATATTTCTTATTCTCACTGATGAGCTGGGAAAGAGTATAGAAAGTAAAATTGCCCGGCAAAAACTCTATAAAAAAGATTTAAAAGATGCGATGGTGGCAGCTCAGGATTTAAGTCGTGAAAACATCCTACTTATCTACCGTTCTCATTTTGCCAATCTCCAAAAAAGGTAGTTGAAACATGGTCAAAGATCAAATGGGCAACATTTATTAAAGATGTCTAAAGTATCATCTACTAAGGAAAAATAAACATATCGTATCTTATTATCGTTTAGAAAACTTAGCACCTTATGATTCCTGCTATTTGAGTGATTTCGGAGATGATTCTTTGAAGGTTGGTACACGGGGAAGCAGTCTAGCCCTGGCCCAGACCAAGGGCATAATCACAGACTTATACGAGTTCACCAGTGAACTGATAGAAATAAAGGTTATAAAAACCACCGGTGATAAAATACAAGATTCACAACTTTATAATTTAGATGCTAAAGGAATATTTACTCGGGAACTGGACAAAGCGCTCTTAGAAGAGGAAGTAGACTTCGCAGTTCACAGTTTAAAGGATCTCCCTACCGAACTGGATGAAGATCTAAAGATAGTGGCTGTACCTCTCAGAGAGTCTCCTCATGAGGCTTTAATATCCAATTATTCCTGGAATGAACTTCCAGAGGGCGCATCCCTGGGCACCAGCAGTCTGCGTCGGGAAGCTTTCTGCAGATTTCACGGTAAAGAAGTTAATATTAAACCTATAAGGGGAAATATAGATACTAGGATAAGGAAAGTTGAAGAGGGGGAGTATGATGCTACTCTCATGGCCGTAGCCGGGTTGCGAAGACTGGGCCTATCACACCATATCAAGGAAAGCTTTCCTATAGATTATTTGACACCCGCTGCAGGTCAGGGAGCTCTAGCTATAGTTGCCCGAAAAGATTCTTCAATTATAAGTGTTCTTAAAAATCTTAATCACTTAACATCATCGCAGGAAGTTTTAGCTGAGAAAAAAGTACTCTATGAGCTGGGGGTGGGTTGTCAATGGCCTTTAGGGGTATGTGCACGGGCTGATGGCGATTTAATGGATCTTTATTGTGCTTTACTCACTAAAGAAGGGGAATTAATATCTAGGATCAGTGTTAGGGGTCCTTTGAAGGATGCGGAAGAAATAGGCAGGCAAGCAGCTAAAATAATGGGAGATGGTTACTCTTGAAGAAGGTCAATGTGGGTGTTGTTGGTGTAGGGGCCATGGGCCACAATCACGTCCGAGTATACTCCCGACTTAAAACCGCCAACCTCATGGCAGTTTCCGATTTGATGAAAGGAACGCTGGCCGAAGTTTCAAAGAAGTACCAAACTGTAGGTTTTGTTGATTATGATAATATTCTTAAAATGCCGGAAATAGAGGCTGTAAGTGTTTGTGTACCTACCACTTACCACTATGAAGTAGTTATGAGTGCTATAGAGCAAGGAAAACACGTCCTGGTTGAAAAACCCATTGCTTTTACTATTAATGAGGCCCGGGACATGATCAGGGCCGCTAAACGAAAAGGCGTTAAACTGGCAACTGGACACGTTGAACGATTTAATCCGGCTGTACTCGAAGCTAAAAAGCTCATAAGAGAAGGACTTATTGGAGAAATTGTTTCAGTATCTGCTAAACGAGTAGGGCCTTTTCCACCTCGTATAAAAGACGTGGGGGTAACCATTGATTTGGCCATCCACGAAGTTGATGTTATGTCTTACCTGTTAGACAGTCCTGCTTCCAGAGTTTATGCTCATGTTGGAAGTCGTTTAGAGAAATGTGAGTTTGAAGATCACGCTGAAATAATGATGGAGTTTTACAATGGGGCTACAGGTGTTTTAGAGGTTAATTGGCTTACACCATATAAGAAAAGGAAACTGGAAGTCATTGGAACCGATGGCATAATATCTTTAGATTACATAGATCAAAGTGTAGAACTTTTTGGTAAAAACGCTCGAAAAGTCAAGGTGCCTCATCACGAACCACTTATGGAAGAGTTAAATTCATTTTTAACTTCAATTATGGATGATGAAAAACCCAAAATAACGGGTGAAGACGGAATGCATGCTCTGCAGGTCGTACTGGCGGCTATGAAGTCGGCTAAAGGAAAAGTGCCAGTAGATCTGGAGGATGATTAAAAATTGGGGGGTCACCATGAACCAGAAACTCATAAAAAAGGCATATGATCTTAGAAGTAGAGGATTTACAACAGGAGAAATTGCAGATGAGCTAAATGTGTCTAAAGACACTGCCCGATGGTTGATACTACAGGGAACTGATAAAAAACCTGCTGACAACGAGAAAGCTCCTTTGGACTTTGCAATTAATTGGAAGAGTTTGGGTGGTAGTTCAGTTCGAATAAAATACGTCTCGGCTGCTTTGGCGGATATGGCTTTGCAACATGGTGAAGCGGATGTAATTGTTGGTATCACTGTCAGTGGAATACCACTGGCTACCATGATGGCTGATATATTAGAAGCAGATCTGGCCGTTTTTCACCCTATAAAACACCGTAAACGAGATGATGGTGGGGGAGCCATCAGCAGCAACTTCGCTTCAGTAGAAGGAAAGAAAGTGGTAGTGGTGGATGATGTAATAACCAGTGGAGGTACTATTGGGGAAGCTATAAAGGTTTTAAGGAGCCTAAAAGCAAGACCAATTGCAGCAGTGGTTCTTATTGATAAGAAGGGAATACCCGAACTGGAAGATGTTCCGGTAGAGTCTCTGATCAGAGTCAGTAGATTAGGGTAATGTTGTATAAATTGGGATAAAATCCCAATTGAACTTTTTTTAGAAATAGTCTTCTTACAGGTATATTTTGCTACAAATAAGAAGCTCTGACTACATTCTATATCTTAAAATAGCTCCTACGCCACCAAAAGCTCTAAATAATTGCATTCCTTCTTCAGTTTCGGTGGATATGATTTCTACTTCAGAGCCAACCTCTTCTGCCATTTCCACAAAGTCGTCTATGACATCCTTTGTTTCTAATGGTTTCATACTTTCTCCACAACTAATACAAGATAGGGCTTCTTCTTCAGAGTCTTTTTTAATGGTTTTTTCTTCTCGATTTCCACAGGACTGACACTCATAGGTTAAACGTGCTGATTTAAGATCTTCTGATAATAAAACTACTTCCACAGCACCCATCTGCAGGTTGTGACGTACTTCTTTTTCTCCATATGATGCCAGACCTGCTTCATCTACCAGTTCTGCTAGGAATCTTTGCACCAGTTTTTTCTCCCGCATGATGTCAATTTCAGTTAATACGTCCATAGATTTCTCAATAACCTCCCGGATACCAAACTCACCGGTGTAGGAGGTGTCTACGGTTGTTATTATTTTTTGTTTTATTTCGTGATGTAAATAATCCCCATCTACAAAGTCTTCCTTAGTATGGCCAGGACCACCAATAATAACTCCTTTAAGATCTTCTATGGATAAAAAAGCTTCATTCATATGGTCTCCGATCCTTTTTAAAAACTCATGGGCTGCCAGCTCAATTAATCTATCAAAACGTCGCTGTGATTGTCCTCCTGCCTTGTGTTTACCTGGAACGCCACTGGTGAGGTTTTTTACTATATCAATACGTTTACCTCGTAAGACGGCGATGGTAGCTTCTTTTCGGTCAATAACTGCCAGTCCATAGATGTCCTTTTCAGCTATTATTTCTTCTAAAGGTTCCAGGAAGAACTGGGAGTCGCAGTGATAAATGTAAGTCTGGACTGGTTCTGGAGGCTCGAAAACGTAGGTTTCCATCTTCTCAGTACCGGGTCCTCCTCGAGGTATCATTCCTACAAATAAAACCAGTCCTTTCTCAGGTGGTTTGGGAAATAACCTCATACGTTGCATAATAACTTCAATTGCAGACTGAACATTTTTTTTTGTCTGTTTACTCTTAATGTTAGCACTCTGACTGAGTTCTTCTCTCATGTGCTTTACCACGTCGCTAATTTGACGGTCTGGGGGTATGTAAACTGATACTAACTCTGTGCCCCTGCCTTTTTTTTGTGATAACTCTTCTAGAGTCCTTTTAACTTCATATAACTCTTTTGTTGATGTTTCAACCACAAGATCACTCCTAAATGCGGGATAATAATTTAAAATATTTAGATTTTAAGTAAAGGGATCAAAGGTTTAGTCCCGTTAACAGGCATCGGTAAGATATCCATCTAAACTTTATATCTAAGTAAGATAAATTATCTTTGGTGATGTGATGCGTATAGTTATTACCCTGGGTGGATCAGTTATCATTCGGGAACACGACTCGCAGCTTTTTCAAGATTATGCTACGATATTAAAAAGTATTAGTAAAGAAAACGATTTATTCCTGGTGGTGGGTGGAGGTAAAACCGCCCGAGACTACATAAAAATAGCCCGGGGATTAGGAGCCTCTGAAGCAGTGTGTGATGATGTTGGGATAGAAGTAACTCGTTTAAACGCACGACTACTAATTATGGCTCTGGAAGATGATGCTTATCCTCACGTTCCTGAAAACTTCAGACAAGCCCTTGAATTTGCCACTTCTGGTAAAATAGTTGTAATGGGAGGTACGGAACCTGCTCATAGTACCGATGCAGTGGGTAGTATCTTAGCCGAATTTGTAGGGGCGGATCTGTTAATCAATGCCACATCTGTGGATGGACTCTATGATAAAGACCCGAATAAACATTCTGATGCTAAATTGTTCTCGGAAATAACTCCCTCGAAGATGATGAAATACTTGGCTGGATATGAAGTTAAAGCTGGCACCTACGAGTTTTTAGATCACACTGCCATCCAGATCATCAAACGGTCTGGAATCAAAACCATAATATTAAATGGGGAAAACCCTCAGAACCTGGAAAAAGCCCTTAATGAACGAATAGGGACTTTAATAATTCCAGATTAGGAAAATTAAAGAGGTATTATAATGACGGATCAACATAGACATTGTGGAATTTGCGGAACACCCATTCCTATGAGTGAGAAGTTTTGCTCACCTAAATGCGAGCAAATTTTTCTTGAAAATCAAAGAAAAGTAAGTAAAACTCGTAAAATCATGTACGTAGTCTTTGGTATATTCATATTGGCCTGGCTGTACTTCATGCTCAGGGGGAAAGTGGGGTTATGAAATACTCCATTTTAACCTGATTTTTCAAAAAAATTAAACTATATTTTTATCTTATTTATCTTACAATCTTATTTTTTTACCTTATATTCAATATACCATAAATTAAAAAGCCCAATCCTATTATTATTCCTAATATGATGGGATTTATGGCAAAATAACCTACTATAATATATATTGAACCGATTATGATTCCTAGGATGCCTATCCACTTTTTATATTTGTTTTGGGACGTTCCAATAAATAATGCCATTATGCCTGCTATTATAAGGATTATTCCGGTTATAATATAGGTCCATATCCCGAATGCGGCAATTGAAGGTAAATTTAATAGGAAAAGAATTCCAACAATCACGCCTATGATTCCTAGAGCTAAATAAACTATCCCGAATGTTTTGTCTTGCTTCCTTTCGCTTATTCCCGTAATTAAAAGCCATGCACCGGTTCCTAGTAACACTACTCCTGATATAAGGCCTATTGCTGCAACTCCAACTACGGGGGCTGCTATTAATATTATTCCCAGTATTATGGCCATGATACCGGCCAGGGTATTTTTCTTCTCCATTCCATCACCCGTTAACTTGACAATTTTAAGTTCAAATGTATACTACTTATCTGTCAAAGATAAAAAATATATTTAACCTTTTGAATTGTGATCGAAAAATAACACGAGAAATCTCATTAGGGGATAAAAAAAATGCTTATATTAACCACACCTACCATTGAAGGGAAGAAAATAATTGCATATCACGGTATAGTAACTGGAGACTCTCTATTGGGAGCAAATCTCTATAAAGATATGTTTTCAGGAGTGAGAGATGTAGTTGGAGGAAGAACATCTAAGTATGAAGAAGAACTCACAAATGCCAGAAAATTGGCTCAAGAGAGCATGCAAGAGAAAGCTAAAGGAAAAGGGGCTAATGCTGTCATAGGAACTCGTGTAACCTATCATAACTTGGGAGGGACCATGGGTAATACTATAATGGTCACTATCATTGGGACCGCAGTTACTTTCCAGGAATAAATTGATGCAACGAATCTTTTGAGGGCATTTAGATGGTTTCTGTGGAAAAAAATTATTTTATAGAAAAACGCTGGGGACTTGTGGCTGTATTCCTAGGAGTTTTTGTTGGGTTTGTTTCTGCATATATATGTATAAAATGGAATTTAGTTATATTTGGATTCAACATCATGTACATACTATCTCCTTTAATGGCAGGATTTGTTGAAACCTTCGTAGCCCGTCGAAAATACGGTAAAAGCACCGGTGCTATCAGCGCACTTTTAACATTCCTTCTAATTAATGGTTATGGCTGGCTTGCCCCGGGATGGATTCTCCCTAAACAAGAACCAGTTACACTTAGTCTTATTACTATAATTGCCTTAGCACTAACGATTCAGGCAGCATTTCCTATATTGGTTAATTATATACTTTTTGTAGTAGTAGTTGGTACCTTCACCAGAATTGTCGGATTCTTGATGTATATTCCTTCTAAAATCCAGAGAAGGATTCCTGAAACAGAGATGGGAGAAGTTTCTGAATTATCGGCTGATGAAACTTTCCTTGATGAACTAGCTATACCATTAGTCTCAGTTCCTCATGTAGGAAGAGGAAAACTAAAAAAATATGTGGGATTAGTTACTGGAGAAGCAGTAGCCGAAGAAAAAGAATCTATAGGTATGCTTTCAAAACTTATGAAGATCATTCAACCAACTCAACTGGATGACTTGAATTTGGGGGACGCCAGAAAAGTGGCCCTATCTCGAATGCTTGAAGATGCTGAATCAATGGGGGCCAATACAGTGATAGAAGTATTAGTTAACTATGTATCTGTGGGTGGATTATCTGGCAATGCCACTATTGTGACAGCAACTGGAACTGCAGTGGTGTATGAATGATGGATAATTAAAGATTTGGTATTGTTGTTGAATCGTTGATTTGTAAGATCATGGACTTAATCAAAGAATTATGGAGGTTTTATCATGAATGAAGGGAGAAACGTCTTTGTAGGCATTTTGGCCATAATATTAGGAATAATAATAATTATATTCCCATTAGTCGGTATTGTAACTTTAAGCGTTCTAACTGGTGTCGGAATAATATTTATAGGTCTTTGGTTACTATTACAAAGCTTTAAAAAATGGAAAAATAGTTTTGCTGCAGGTATCATGGATCTGTTCTTGGCTATATTTGCATTCCTGGTAGGAATAGTTTTCCTGGGGAATGTAGCTGCTTTTGAATTTTTAAGCTTTTTAGGATTATATCTGGTGGGCTTTTTCCTGATATTAGCCGGGTTAGAGGCATTATTCTCTGGAAAAGATATGAAAGCTCGAGGAATTGGAATTTTAGGGTTTGCTTTAGGAATTATATATTTAGTTTTGGGTTCTTATGTTATACATCCATTATTCTTGTCAGCTATTATGGGTGCGTTCTTGATAATAGCCGGAATAATGGAGATTTTCATAAAGTCGAAAGAAGTTCCAAAGGAAGAATAAAAATTTAGGACTTAACCTTTTATTTTTTTTAAATTTTTATTATTCGCCTTATAGGATTACAATAAATTAATAATAACCTTCTTTTGTTATATCCTGGCATTTTATTTCTTAAAAGAGCAAAATTTTTATAGTTTTAAGGCTAAAATATATTTTAGTTTAAATATGGGGTATTAAATTAAAAGGAGGGGTTTACTATGAAAAATGTAGTTTTAGGTATTCTCGCTATAATACTGGGGCTTATTGTATTGGCCTTCCCCCTTGCAGGACTAGTTGCAGCCAGTGTACTGGCTGGATTTGCAGTTTTAATGATTGGGGTTTGGCTTTTGATTGTAAGCATATCTCAAATTGAGATAAGCAAGACTACAGGTATTTTGAACCTCATTCTGGGTATCATAGTCCTGATAATAGGTATTGGACTTATATTTAACCCAGCATTATTCAGCTTCCTAACTGGATTTGTACTGTACTTGGTAGGATTCCTGCTCATCATTGCAGGTGTAATAGCAATGTTGGCTCGAAATGAGTATAAAAATGCATTATGGACTGGAATAGTGGGTGTTATTTTAGGTATCCTCTACATAATTTTAGGTACATTTGCCCTGGATCCAATATATCTGGGAATTTTAATTGGAATCTGGTTAATATTAACAGGTGTGTTCGCATTATTCGAATAAAAGAGCATTAACCCCTATTTAAACTATCAACTATTTTTTTTAATTAATTCTTTAAGTTCTTCTATTTCAGATTTTATATTATTTAAATCAGCTTTAATTTCTTTAACATTTTCTTCTTTAGCCATTGTTGATTCTAAATTATATATCCGTTGATTAAGCTTTTTAATATAATCAACGCTCCGTTTTTCAAGCTTTTCACGATCTGCACGTAATTTATTCATTAATGAAGAAGTTGTGGCGGCAGTTAAAAGGCTTGAAATGCCTATAGCGCTGATCATAGCTATTACTCCAATTAAACGTCCCCACTGGGTGTCAGGGACCACATCACCGTATCCAACCGTAGTTATGGTTTGTATAACATACCATAATGAGTCTTCGAAGGTAGTAACCTCGGGGTTGACTCCACTTTCTACTAAAAAGAAGGCTACGGAAGAGAATAATAGGACCACCACAAAAAATGCAAATCCATAAACCAGCCGACTTTTTTCAACGAATTCATCAACTGCCCTACCTACCTGGCGAGCGGAAAATACTAATGCAAATATTTTGATTAAACAGAGTATTTTCAGGATGATTGATGCGTCATTCATCCCTAGAAGAATAATTCCAATGAAATAAAATGGTGTAATGGATATAAAACCGTTCCAGTTCCGTTTGATGTATGTATTTTTTTCATATCTTCGCATTTGAAGTAAATAACCGAATAAGAGGAGTATACTGGTGATTAAGTCAACGTATATAATTCCTTGAAATACATAGGGCCGAATGGGCAGAAAAATGCTGATGAAAAGTAGAAAGCCATCCAGGAATATAAATATGATATAAATTATTTCCAGCAACAGCTCTATCTTACGGTTCATGATTTTCATTTTTAGTCTTTGAGCAAATAATCTTTTTTGTTTGAAGTTTACCAATCAGGCCATCTTCCGATATCTTTTTAATGCCCCGGTTCGGGAGGCCTGTTCCACGGCTTCTTGTATAAATTTAATATCAGAAATAATCCATTTTAAGTAATTAAAGATATTTTCCGGCAATGAATCGTCTTGATCTGATTCTAATTTATTAAAACGTACTTTGGTAAGTATAACATCTTTATGGGCGGAAAAAGCCAATTCATTAAGGGCAGTGATAATCTCTTCTTTTACCATGGAGATATCAGAATGAGAATTTCGTTTTTCAATCAAAGTAGCCAAAGCCGATAAATCTGCTGCTAACTTTCGGTTAGTGGCTTTAATCTGGTTATAAATATCAACATCATCAGAAACATCATCAAAAGAGTCTTGAACCTTTTTAATTGCTGATTCCAGGTTTTTTTCCTCTAACATATACTTTCTGAAACTTTTCACGGCTTTATCATGGTTATATTCGTGTCCTTTACTGGGAATGATAATATTTGCATATTCGCTATTGGTCCGGATTGTTTTAGCAATTTGTTCTGGTAGATTGACAGTCAATCTACTGGGGAGAATAACATAGGCGCATATGAATGCTATAATGGCCCCGATGGATATATCAATTAGTCGAGCCACTGCATTTTCAAACACAGTCCCAGTGGGCCATATTAAAACTATTAAAACTGTCAGAACCATGACTGAGAGCCCCATATAGGTGGGGTAGAATGCTCGGAATAAGAATAGCATAAGTAAGGCAATTGCTAGCAGTATCTCGTGGGGAAAAATAAACCCTAAAGCAATGGCCAGAAGGATGGCCACAACATTGAATGAGACTCTCACAATCATATTGTTTATGGTGCTGGTAACGTCTGGTTTTATGATGATGAGAATCCCCATTGTCACCCAGATTGCATCCCGTTCATGGGTTAAATACACTACCAGGAGACCAATGGTCATGGCCAGAGTGAAACGAAGGGCGTGGCGTATGTACATATTATTCAGATTAAAATTAGCTCTTATAACCTCTTTTAGGGAGTTTCTGGAAGATGATATTTTCACTTTTTTCTGAGAAGGATATTCTCTAGCTAATAAATCGTTCGCCTGGGTGAGAAGACTCCGCACATCTTGGGCCACATCCAGCAAAGATTTTCTGGTTGATTCTGTCAAATTAGTATTTTTTTGAATATCCACAACTTTTAGATCGAGTAATTCTAGTTCTATTGGTTTTGGTTTATTTACAATACTTGCCGCAATCTGAGAACTGGTTTTATTGACAGCATCTATGAAACTTTGGAATATATCCTGGGAATCTCCAGATAAACGGGATAAAATCAGTTTACTGTAACCTCTGAATCCACTGAGATAAATTCCAATCCTGAAAAGTTCATAATCTCTGTTATCAAGAGGATTGCCTGTTAATGCTTGCCTAATTGACAAAACTCGTTCCAGAGAGGTTTCTGGGATGAAAGGAGAGGACACCATATTCAAAAGATCCTTCCTTCTCTTCCATATCTTGGGGACGAAAAGAAGGGAAGCAACTAGATAGGCCAAAAGTATGTAGAATCCCCAGTCCAAAGTAGAAGCATCTCTGTTAACAAATAGCACCGACAGAAAGTAGCTTGTGAATATGATGAATCCTAATGAACCGACAGTTTCACCAAAGATGTACATGGAAAGACTGAAGAATGCCCAGACAACAGTAAAAAATAGAAATAAGGGAAGGTTTGATAGAGCCAGAGATGAACTTATAAACGCCAAAATAGTCATTAAAAGTCCTACTGCTGCTAAAGGGATGATTTTACGTAATGGAAGGGGGAGGTCGATTATAATGGTTGCTATTAATGTAATGATAATAATGACTTTTATTCCTGCATCAAATCCTAGAAATTTAGCTATTAAAATGGCTAAAACTATTAATATCATGGTCTTAATAGCTTTTTTCCATTGGGCTTTGCCAGTGGGCCTTGAAAGTACCTTAAATTTGCCTAAAAAACCTTTCTTTTCCACTTATAGACAACCTTAAATTTAATTTAGGATAATAAGATTACTTCTTCTTAAGAAAATGATATTAATTTCATTTATTATAATTCTTGTTTTAAAATTGCTCCTAAAGTTCTCATTCATTGGGCTTAAAATCTCATATTGGTTTTAAAATTTTAGGATTTGTCATTAGTTAATGCCTAAATAATTTATTAAAACATGTCTTTTTAGAAAACGTAATATGGAAGGCAACTCTTAATTTTATACAAATTCCACATATACAAATTCCACATTTGATGGATACAGGAGATTAATAATGAGCTTTTTAAATCCTGATAAAGGGGATATAAGTCCTCTTCAAAGGAATCTACTTAGAATAATGAGGATATTTCTTCTTATTGCTGGTATTTATATTGCTATATTTGGAGGTGCCAATGGTGCCGAGAGAATTTTTGGAATATTAATCCTGATTGCACTGGTCATCATAAATGCTCCAGCTTTCCTCACCCGCAACCGTATACGAGCTTTACCAGTTGAAATTGAACTTTTACTTTTAGCCATGGTCTTATTTGAATTGGTAGGTGGAGATGCTCTGGGGTTATATGTTAAACTTCCCCATTATGACAATTTTATGCACTTCATGCTGCCATTATATATAGCTCTTATTGGTATGATGGTGGTTTACACCATGTACTATTACGGTAGATTGAAAGCATCCTTAACAGAGATGGCGATTCTCATTGTCATTGTCACCATAGGATTAGGGGGTGTACTGGAAATGGGAGAGTATACATACGATAAATATTTATCTCAAGGTCCTTTAGGTGATATCACGGGAAACACTCAAATGCAGGGTTCACCCACTCAGAATGCCCTTGATGATACCATGAACGATCTATTCACCGATACTGTGGGAGGTATTGTGGGTGCACTCTTAGGAGTTTTACTCATTAGAAGAGCAGAAAAAAAGGGTGAGCATTGGAAGGTTGCTGA